>VAPB010632931.1_pt1 | contig 33129 bp, 35 predicted proteins | sample 3395101 | NCBI WGS metagenome assembly VAPB01 (sample SAMN08290433, study PRJNA428436) | hydrothermal vent metagenome | isolation source: Deep-sea hydrothermal vent chimney | place: Indian Ocean: Southwest Indian Ridge | reverse complement strand
ATTTCATTTTGTCTTTTCATGACTCGGTTTCCTTGCTCATCTCCACTACAAAAAGGAACGCACTGTTTTTCGCGATTACAGAATATTTCGATTGTATTTGAGACTGGAATAGGACTGTCAGGATTTTTTTTTGAGGCATCCTGTTTATCCTGCCAAAGGTCCTTTATTATTAATTATACCTGATTAATCCAACGAGCAACAGCCACAGCACCACTGTTAATGCCATCCATTTATCCCTGGTCATTGCCTCTGTCGGGTCACCCATCCCCTGCTTTGAAAGCATTATATACCTGAAAAGACCAAAGGTCACAACGGGGATCGTATAAATAAAATCCTGAAACTGTTCCACCGAATATAGGGCATAAGCCATTAATGACACAGATGAAGATATTATCAGGATTTCATTAAGGGTAGATGCTGAGTAATAACGGAGACTTTTTCTGTGTTTCTCGGCTTTTTCATTTAGCAGACTGACCTCACCGATCCTTTTCCCCGCAGCAAGCACAAGGGATATCGTAAACATCGTCAGCAAAAGCCAATGAGACACCTCTACATTAAAGGCAGCCCCCCCTGCAAGCACCCTGATTACAAACCCTGATGCAATACAAAATATATCAACTATGGCGATATTTTTGAGATATGTGGAATAAGCTGCCTGAATAAAAAGATACGAGAAAATACAATAAAAAAAAGCAGGTGCAATCGCATATGACAGAATAAGTGAAGGGACTATCAGGAAAACCGCAAATACTGAGGCCTGCCTCTTGCTAATGCTATTAGAAGCAATGGGTCTTTTCTTCTTCTCAGGGTGAAGCCTGTCGTTTTCAATATCTTTTATATCATTAAATATGTATGCAGCGCTTGCACAAAGCGAAAAAGCTATAAATGCCGGCAAGGCCATAAGTAGTGTTTCTTCAAAGAATAGTCTGCCTCCAAAAAAAGGGGCGGCAAAGAGGAGAATGTTTTTAAGCCAGTGTTTAGGGCGAAGGAGATTTAGGTAATTCATTTTTCATGGAACTCCTTATCCTGGATATTGCGTTTTGAGCCTTTGCAAATAGAGGGCTGCGAGAGTCTTTATCTAAAATTTCCTCGTAATATTTAAGGGCCTCTTCTTTTCGATCCAGAAGTTCACATACATGAGCTAAACCATATTTTGAAGCAATATATCCTGGCTCGATTTCTGAAGCATATTTATACATGGAATATGCACCCCTCAGGAATGTTATATCCCTATACTGCTTATACTTCAAAAGGTAAACTGTCCCGAGATTATGATACATTGATCCCTTTGGCTGCTTATAACCAATTGCTTTCAATAAATACCTCTCAGCAGTATCAAGTTCCATCCTTTCAATATATATCATTCCAAGTATGGAATATGCTTTAGCCATAAAATTAGCCTTTACACTTTCTTTCCCCCTCAATACATCAATATTCTTTATCACATAATTTGCCTCTTTTTCTGACTCATCATATTTTTTTACATTATATAATGAGTAGCCAAGCAACAAGCGCGCCACAGCAGAATCTTTATTCTTTTTTACCTCATAACTCCAGAGCGATACATTATCTTTCCAGTTCATATTTCTCCGGTGAAGATTCACACCATAAAACATTACCAGAACAGTAATCAGTAAGATACTTATATATTTCCTGTTAATTTTGCTGATACCATAAGCAGTAATGATGGAAAAACCAAAAACAGGCAGGTACAGGTACCTGATTGCAACAGGCGAAGGGAGCGCGTCCATAAAAATAACGGGGATAGTTGGCAAAATAGTTAATATTATAAATATAAGTCCGAATATTAGTATCCGGGATCTTCTTATTAAGGCCATCAAAAGAAAAGAGATAAAGAAAACCGGCAGGATTAAATTATCAATATGGTGAATATCCGGGAATAAAGTCATATTAAAGGGTAGGGCAAGTTTTTTGATATAAAAACCGAAACTATAAAGGACTTCCTTTATTAAAAGAAATAAATTATTAAAACCTTCTACATTGCTCTGCCCATTACTTTCTATGCTGATAGCGGGGTTAGGAATCTTCCTCAGCAAAAAATAAATTACAATTATTACAAAAAGAACCGCCTGTGAAAAGATTAAATCCTTTATCTTCTTTTTCTTAATAACTGCATCATAAGATAATACGACCAATGGAAAAACAATACCAACCTCCTTTCCAAACAATGAGAAGAGAAAAAATAGCGCACTCAGGAACAGGATAGTTAGATTATCTTTTTTCCTGAAAAGCATGTATGAAAGAAGGGCAAGGAAAAAGAAAAGAGTTGAAATTATATCTGTACGGCCTGCTATCCAGGCAGCGGAGTCCGCGTGCGCCGGATGAAGAATAAATAAGAGTGCTGTAAGTGAAGATAGAAAATATCTTTTATCTTCAAAGAGATATGAGGCAACAAGAAATACTATGGCCCCAGTGATGCTGTTTAAAAGGATATTTGTAAGGTGGAACCCCATTGGGTTTAAATACCAGAGTGTGTAATCAAGACCAAGCGTCAGGGCAGAAAAGGGTCTATAATAATTCGCACCTCCGCCAAGGTAAAGACCATATCCTCTTATCCCCTGTACTTGAGAGGAGATGATGCTCACATCATCTCCTACAAAAGAGTGCCCTAATGACGGAAGATATAAAAAAAAGGAAATAATAAAAATTGTTAAGGCTATAAGTATTTTATTCCTCACATCAGCTTCTGGAATTCTCATTCAACTATACATAGCGTCTTAAGAAACGGCGCATAACTCCCTTATTTTATACATAATTTATGATTATTATAGCAAAAAGGTATTGCCTATGCAATTGTATTACCTGTTATCGGGCTTCTTTCATCTCTCTTAATAATACCCTTGAGAAATTAATAAACAACTACTATTATAATATCTATGTCGAGAACAATAAAAACAATAACTGTAATAGTCTTTTGTATCTGGGCTGCCTTAATATCTTTCCTGCTGTACAATAACTACGCTGGAACTCAATTAGATAGAACTCTGTCATTAAAAGAGGCTTTTGATAAGAAAACATACTGGTATGATATTTATATAGGAACGATAAAGGCAGGTTTTGCAGTAACCACCTTTAAAAAGGCAGGCAACGAAATCATAATAAAACGTAAGCAGGAAATAAAAGTTAAAAAGGATGAAGAAGAAACACTGCTTATTGAAAACCTGAAAACTCTTTGTGATCTGGATTATTCAATAAAAACATTCGAGTATACCTCAAATTTTAAGGGCGAGAAAGGAATTAAAGCCAGCGGCGAGGTGGACGAGGACGAAATAATCGTTTTCCTTGAATCCCCTGAAAAGAGAAAGACACATAAAATATCAACAAGGGGAGAAGATTTTTACTTCCCCATGACGCTCATACCTGTTATTCACCGGGAATCTCCGTTACCCAATAAGCCTTACCTTGTCCCCATGCTTGACCTTAATATCCTGTCAGTGAACGATGTAAGAGTTGTTCTGGAGGAGATCAGACCAATAAAGGTAGGTATAAACATACCAAGTTTATATAAGTTCAGGGTAGGAGACACGATTATATGGACTAATGACAATGGCATGATTATTAAAGAAGAGTTTCCATCGGGAATGACTCTTTATTCACAGTTTAAAGACACAGCGATGGACCCTTCTGACAGGCCACTTTTTGACTTTACGTCCCTGCCGTATTTTAAATCCAACATGATATTTCCTGATACTCGGGAATTGACCCGTTTAAGTCTGAAGGTAGAAGGTTTTGAATTGGATCCCGAAATTTATAACAAGAGCAATATAGTGCTGGACAAAGATATCCTTACTATTAATAAAATCAACGTTGAAGAATTAAAAGAAAAACTATATAAACTTCCATATAATAAAGCAGATTTGACAGAGTATTTGAATCCGGACAAATGGGTCTTAAGTGATTACAAACCCTTACGGGACACGGCTCTTTCATATGTTAGGACTTATGCAAGCGATCCTGTATCGTTTGCAAGGTACGTGAATGGATATATGGACGGCCTTATAAGGGTACAGCCTGTATTTGCTCTTTCAGATTCAAGGGAAATTCTCAAATCACTTTCAGGAGATTATCTGGAAAGAACCGTGATGTTTGCTACCTATGCCCGGGCAGGAGGATTACCGACGCGTCTTGTTGGGGGACTTGTATATGTAAAAGGGTATTTTTATTTTCACACCTGGCCTGAGATCTGGCTGGACAATTGGGTCCCTGTAGATCCAACTTTAGCCCAGTTCCCTGCTGATGTGACGCATATACCCTTAAAAGAAGGAACTTTGACAGATATTATCTCTATAACAGATGATTTAAAAAATATTAAATTTGAGATTATGGAGGCATCATGATAGAGATGCAGAGTTGCACAAAAAAATACGGAGAACTAATCGCAGTTAATAACCTGACTCTCAAAGTTGGCGGAGCTGAAATATTCGGACTCCTTGGCCCGAATGGTGCCGGCAAATCAACAACAATAAAAATGCTTGTAGGCTTAATCAGGCCTGATTCAGGGACTGTAAAGATCGAAGGATATGACATTTCTCAGGACCCGGTCAATGCAAAAAAAATTCTGGCATATATCCCCGAGAAGGGCAATGTCTATGAAAAACTGTCTGCCTGGGAATATTTGACATTTATAAGCGGGCTTTATAGTTTAGATGAAAATATTTTCAGGAAAAAAGCTGAAAAGTATTTAAAAATATTCGGGCTTTATGAGTGGAAAGATGAAATAATCGGGAATTTCTCACACGGGATGAAACAGAGACTGCTGCTAACCTCTTCGTTCATGCGGACCCCAAGGGTATTAATCCTGGATGAGCCCCATAACGGGCTTGACCCAAAGGGTGTAAAGATACTAAAAGATATTTTATTTGAAGCAAAAAACGAAGGAATGACGATACTTCTCTCCACTCATATCATAGCGATCGCAGAGCAGCTATGCGATAAAATCGCGATTATCAATAAAGGCTTAATATCTGCAGAGGGAACAAATGACGACCTTAAACAATACGCTGAATCCAGCGATAAAACACTTGAAGACATTTTCCTGCGTCTCACTTCGAATTATGAAAAATAAAGGGAAACTGTCAATGCAGACAGGGAATGCTGGTGATGCATTGCTACCTGCTTCTTCTTTGGAGCAACTAATTCAGAGACAGTCTCCTCTGTTGTTATTCGAGGGAACACCATGAAGGCATTAATTCTTCTTCTCTCGCCAATTTTCTGGTCTGTTAAAAACGACCTGCTCAGGTTCAGCAAGTCTTTTTACATAAAGACGTTCCTCTATGCACTGTCAGGCATTGTCTTTATATTTCTGGTTACCATGCTTTTAAATGCCGGCATGGACAAATTAGAAGGTCTTTCCCCCGAAGTCTTTAATCTTCTGCTTACTAAGGGATATTCTCTCATCTTCCTGATCGCTTTCTTCATCCAGATAATAAACGGGGCTATTATGTCACTTGACAAATACTACCAGGCACAGGAACTGGAAGTCCTGTTCACCTCCCCGGTGAACAGGACTTCCTTATTCTTTTCAAGGCTCTTTGAAACACACCTGAAAACATCATGGATGCTTATAATCTTTGGAATACCCTTACTGGCATCTTTAGGTCTACAATATCAGGCGCATCTCGCGTATTATCTGTACTCCGTGGTACTCCTGGCAGTATTTTCTACCATTCCTGTCAACATCGGCATCGGCATAACGATCATGATGACAGGCATCTTCCATCTAAAAAAACTGAAAGTATTTTTGTTTTCTGCAAGCCTTATCACGGGTGCAGTTATAGTTATTCTGTTACGGATATTTAAGCCCGAAAGATTTGTAAATCCTGAATTGTTCGCAAATCTGACACTCTTTGTAAGTGAACTGCAAACTCCTTTTTTTATATTGCTGCCTAACAGGTGGCTCAGCGAATCGCTTTTTAATTTTCTGAACGAAAATTACAGCGATACTTTGATCGTTGTTCCTTTATTACTTCTTACCTCGTATTTATCAGTCTTTTGCCTTGTATTGATATACAGAAAGTATCACTACAGAGGATGGAGCCTCTTACACAGAGGTGATGCAGTTCAAAAAAAGAAAAGAAAATGGACTGTTATAAGTTCAGATTTGACAGAAAAGCTTATTTTTGCAAAACCAGCTCAACTATTACAGCCGTTGTTAAGCAGTCAGAGTATAACAATTCTGAAGAAAGATATTTTATGTCAATTTCATGATATAAAAAACATCCAGCAAAACATCATCCTTATTTCATTAATCATTGTCTATCTTTTCAGTATTGCTTCCTTACCGCTAAACTGGGAGGAATATGGGGTCCGGCTGAAATATGCTGTCTCTTATTTTAATCTTGGATTGATACTGATTATCATTGCCGCATTATGCTCAAAGCTTGTTTATCCTTCAATTGTCTCTGAAGGAAATTCTTTCTGGATACTAAAGACAGCTCCTATAACATCGAAAAAATACATCTATGCAAAATTCTTTTTCTTATTCATTCCTATATTCATGCTGGGACAATTATTGACGATATTCTCCTCATTCTTTATCAATATTGCAAAAGAGATCCTTTTACTAAACATTTTAACAACTTCACTATTGTGCTTCTCACTTGTGAGTCTGGCAATTTCCTTCAGTGTTCAAGACTTGAAAAAGGCACTAAAAGAAAATAAAAGTGAAGAAATAAAAACAGGCAACACAACGTATATGATCATATCGGTATTTTTTATACTTTTTATCCTGGCATTAGAATTAGCGCCAATATATTTATATTTTTTAAAGGCAGCGGCAAAGGTTGAATTCACTCAGAAGGCGTGGCTCTTACTTGGCGCTGTAATTTTTGTCCTGCTCTTTGTGAATATACTTATAACTGCAATTTCAATGCGTCAAAGCATCAAAAAATTTGATAATATCCAGCTCACTTAACCTGGATTATTCATAATCCTCATTTTATAAAAAAAAGGGGACACCAAAACGATGTCCCCTTTGAGAAATACTCTTTAAACCTGTTATTCAGAACCTACGGTCTTTCTGTGTAATACCTCGGTAGCACCGGAATTACTTCCACCCGGGCCATTGCTCATGCCGACAAGTGTTATAGTACTTCCAACGGTACTGGGAAACAGAGTCACTTGGCAAGCGGTACCATTGCCTGCACCACCACCAGTTGCTCCTATTACAAATAACTCAGAAGCAGCACCAACAGTACAACCAGACATTCCGGTCCAAGGAGATTGTTCCCCGGCTGTTGTTACTCGTGCTGTATAATATGCATCAACGGTTGCAAGAGCAGGTGTAGCATGGCCTAAAGCGATCTCTGAATTAGTATCGTCACTGCCAGTTTGAATCGTTCCGTTCCAGTCTGTATCAACCTCTGTAAGTAAGGACGGTTCTTGACCTGCAAAACCTTTTATAGCTGAACCCATCCAGTGCTGTAAGTCTGATTCAGAAGAAGCCGCGGCCTTAATCAGGGTTGACTTCCTTGCCTTTTCCTGAGCGCCGATATATGCAGGAATTGCAATAGCTGCAAGAATACCGATGATTGCCACAACGATCAGTAGCTCGATCAGGGTAAATGCTTTTTGTTCTCTTAGATTTTGTACTGCTTTAAACATGTCTTATCCTCCTTTTATTATTATTAACAAGCCAATGGAACGCCATTGACACATAATGCTATTTGAATAGTATAATACAAGTGCTATATTTTTTCCCACCTCCTTTTATTTAGGATACTTAAGTATATCCTTTTTTCACCTTGTGTCAAGCATTTTTTATGCCAATCATCAAAACTCTATATTTTATCACTGTTTCCTGGGTTTTATTATATATGACAATCGAACACAACATGTCATAGTTGACAAATATTGTCACAGGCTTTGCGCGCGTGCTTCTGTAAAAAAAGGATTTTTCATGAAGGTTGCTAATCTTCATGAAGATTTTACCTCCGGACATATCGCATTAGTTTTTTTTCATATTATAAATTAAAAGCCGGTTGTTTCCTCTCTCCAATTATTGTTCAAATATTATAGGCATATAATATATATGTAGTCAAGAATAATGTATCTTTGTTGACAAATTACATATAATTTATTAACTTACATCCGAATGCAGTAAATGCACATTTCTGCATATTCTTATCAGGTTTTGCTGTACAATGCTCCTGAATTATTCATTCTTTTAAAGATACGGTCTGTGCAAAATATGAAAAAACTTATTCTTTTTATTCTTATCATCCTCTCCATAACTGCTGGTTGTCAGGATAGATCATCACCGGAACCTGAAACCGGGAGACAACAAAAAGACATGCCGGCAGAAAAAGCGCATCTGGATCCTGCTGCCGGCCCACCCTCATATGGCGACATCCTTATAGAAGCCACCAGCGGGCGGCCAAGCGTTCTCATCCCCATGCTTGCGGGTGACAGCGCATCTCATTCCGTTGCAGGATTGATCTTTAACGGTCTGGTCAAATATGACACTGACCTTAGTGTTATAGGCGACCTCGCGGAGTCATGGGATATCTCTTCAGACGGCCTTGTTATTACATTTTATTTGAGAAAAGGCGTGATGTGGACAGATGGTGTTGAGTTCACAGCAGAAGATGTGAAGTTCGGCTTTGACACAATAATTGATGAAAACACTCCCACACCTTACAAAGAGGATTACCTGCAGGTAAAAAAAGCCGAAGTACTTGACCGATACACCTTCAGGGTCACTTATGAAAAGCCCTTTGCACCGGCTCTTGCTACCTGGGGAAGCCTTGTCGTCCTTCCAAAACACCTGCTTGAAGGCAAGGACATAACAAAGGCCGAATTTGGCCGGAACCCGGTAGGATTAGGGCTTTACAGGTTCAGGAAATGGACCCCTGGGCAGGAAGTGGTTCTTGATTCAAACAGGGATTATTTTGAGGGAAGGCCATATATAGACAGGTATATTTTTAAAATAATACCGGATACAGCAACCATGTTTTTGGAGCTTCAGGCCGGCGGGATCGATATGATGGCACTTACGCCTATTCAGTACACAAAACAAACAAACACGGAAAATTTCAAAAGAGATTTTCAGAAGTTCCGTTACCCGGTATTCGCCTACACCTATTTTGGATTTAATCTAAAACTCCCCTGGTTTAAAGACGTACTTGTCAGGAGGGCGATCGCACACGCAATAGATAAAAGCGAGATCATAGATGTCGTACTGTTCGGGCTAGGACGACCGGCGACAGGCCCCTTTGTTCCAGAGACATGGGCATATAATCCTGGTGTTAAGAGATATGGTTATGACCCAGGCAAAGCAAAAGAACTGCTTAAGTCAGCTGGATGGACAGATTCTAACAGCAACGGCACAGTAGATAAAGACGGGAAGGAATTTGAGTTTACGATATTGACAAACATGGGTAATCAATCAAGGCTTAAAACAGCTACCATCATCCAGCAGAGGCTTAAAAAAGTAGGCATTAAGATGAATATAAGGGTGCTGGAGTGGAGCACATTTATAAATGAATTTATAGACAAACGCAGCTTTGAGGCCGTACTGCTCGGCTGGAGCCTGGACCGCGATCCGGACCAGTATATTATATGGCATTCCAGCAAGACCGCAGAAAAGGAATTTAACTTTGTAAGTTACAGCAATAAAGAAGTTGACAGACTCCTTGAAAAAGGCCGCAGGACCTTTGATATTGAAGAAAGAAAAAAAGCGTATTACAGGTTTCAGGAAATACTTGCTGAAGAATTACCTTACATTTTTCTTTATGTTCCGGATGCAACACCAATTGTGCAGGCACGTTTTAAGGGGATCAAGGCCTCACCGATTGGCATTGGTTATAACTTGCATAAATGGTATGTACCAAAAGATCTTCAGCGACACACAATAGAGCAATAAATGCTTATTTATATTATAAAAAGGTTTCTTGAGATGATACCGACCCTGTTCGGTATCACCCTGGTCTCATTCTTTATAATCCAGCTTGCACCCGGCAAACCCACTGATGTGTTGACCGAGATGAATCCGAAAATGACGCCTGAGGCACGTGAAAAACTGGAAAAAATGTATCGCCTTGATGAACCGATCATAGTTCAGTACGGCCTATGGCTGAAAAGAATTATCAAGCTGGATTTTGGAGAATCTTTTTCAACTGACAGAAGACCTGTAATGGAAAAGGTCTGGGATACTAAGCAGTCTCTGCTCGACAGAGCTCTGTTTATAACCTTTCTGATCAATATCCTATCCATGCTTATGATCTTTATTATTGCAATACCTATCGGAATATCCTCAGCTACACACCAATATTCAGTTTTTGACAAAATTTCAACTGTATTTGTTTTTGTCGGATTCGCGACTCCGGGATTCTGGCTTGCCCTTCTCTTGATGATACTTTTCGGCGTTAATCTGGGATGGCTTCCTATCTCAGGGCTTAAGTCCATTGGGTACGACTCATTGTCATTGTTAGGACAGGTCTGGGACAGAGCACAGCATCTTATCCTTCCTGTTTTTATTTCAGCATTTGTGGGCCTTGCCGGACTTTCAAGGTTTATGCGGAGCAGTATGCTTGAAGTGGTCAGGCAGGATTACATAACAACAGCCCGGGCAAAAGGCCTCTCAGAGCACCAAGTGATATACAAACACGCCCTTAAAAACGCTTTACTGCCTATTATTACCCTGCTCGGGCTTTCAGTTCCGGGTCTTATCGGCGGAAGTGTTATTTTTGAGAGCATATTCGGTATTCCAGGAATGGGGCAATTATTTTACATGGGAGTAATGACAAGGGATTATCCTTTGGTAATGTGCATTTTGACCATTGGAGCGGTACTAACCCTTTTTGGAAATTTGCTTGCAGACCTGGGCTATATGTTTGCGGATCCGAGGATAAGGACAAAATGAAATTATTCTGGCAGAGATTAAAGAAAAACAGGCTTGCAGTTGCAGGTGGAATTATTGTTGTCTTTCTTTTCCTTATTGCGCTGTCCGCATCAGTGATCTCGCCGTTTGACCCGCATGAGATCGACAGAAAACACGTACTCGAGGCTCCAAACGCAAAACATATTATGGGTACAGATGACCTTGGAAGGGACGTGCTTTCAAGGATGATGTACGGCAGCCGCATATCCCTCGCTGTGGGGTTTGTTGCCATAGGTATAGCGACTTTTATAGGAATGATCCTTGGCGCGCTTGCAGGTTATTACGGCGGCTGGACAGACAGGATCATCATGCGTTTTATTGACATCATGCTTTCAATCCCGTCCTTCTTTTTCATTCTTGCGGTAATTGCCTTTGTTGGGCCCAGCATATGGAACATCATGATCATCATAGGTATAACATCATGGATGGGTGTTGCTAGACTTGTAAGGGCAGAATTTTTATCTTTAAAAGAAAGAGAGTTTGTGCTTGCCGCAAAAGCCCTCGGTGCCAGCAATATGAGAATAATATTCAATCACATCATGATAAACAGTATGGCGCCGGTTTTTGTATCCGCCATACTTGGAGTAGCAAGCGCAATTCTTGTGGAATCAGCGCTCAGTTTTCTCGGCCTTGGAGTTCAGCCGCCGAATCCCAGCTGGGGCAATATCCTCACGCTGGGCAAAGACAATATTGAAATAGCATGGTGGCTCTCGGTTTTCCCGGGCATTGCGATACTGGTCACTGTTCTAGGATACAACCTTCTTGGTGAGGGTTTAAGAGACGCCCTTGATCCAAGGTTATGGGAACGCTAGTCTTATTCCCGGCCTTTCTGAAAATTTGATGTCTTCCCGTAATGCTGTCCTGCTTCACAATTTATCCCGTTTCATTATATTCAAAACGAAAATCCATCTTCTCCCTCAGACTGTCCGGAGGCCTAAGGGGCATTTCTATTCAGGTACAGTTGGAGATATTTATTAAAGACAGAGAGCATTCCCTGCGCTCTTTCATGTTGAGGCTCTAAATGATTTCAGGTCTGTTCATCGGGTCTTTCGTATCTGCCGATAAAGCGCCTTAGCAGATCAAACTGTTATTTGCGTGGTGCAATATTACTATAAACCTTAAATATCTCTTCTTTTGTCAGCAGCTCCTTAACAGGCAGGCCCATCGCTTCGATTGCCTCTCTGCCGCCTTCCTGCCTGTCAATAAGTACAACTGCGCCGACTACCTTAAGCCCGCACTGCCTCGCCCTCTTTACAGCCTTTATTGTTGAACCGCCTGTCGTAATGACATCTTCAACGATCAATACCTTATCACCCTTTTTAACATTACCCTCTATCCACAGCATTGTCCCGTGCTTCTTGGGTTCCTTTCTTACAACAAAGCTCTCAAGGGGTTTTCCCTTAATATGAGAAGTATATGCAACAGCCGCCGCCACCGGATCGGCACCGAGAGTAAGTCCGCCAACTGCCTTTACATTCCAGTTTTTCTGCCGGCTGACAAGCTGAAAAAGCAGGTTCCCTATCAGAAACATTCCTTCAGGATTCAAAGTGGTCGTTTTGCAGTTAAAATAAAAATTGCTTTTTTTCCCTGACGCAAGTTTGAAGGAAGGTCTTTTGGAAAACTTAAACGAACGTGCAATTATAAGGTCTATGAGTCTTTTTTTCATTGAAGCAGGTGATTTAATTCTGTGCATTATGTCATCCCCTGAATGTTTTTTTCTATCCGTTTACGCCGCCCTGCCGGCCTTAACACCCTCAACAAGGATAAATACAAGGACCACTGTAAAGCCTGCAAGAAGCCACATGATATTCACTATTTTAAGCCATATCAGCAGAAAAATCGCTGCGAACAGAATAAATATCCGCACCATGCTCATAAACACCATCTTTACTACGGCTTTATCAGACCCAACAAGTCCTTCCACATTTCTGACTATGGCTCTCAGATTCAAAATACCGAATATACCTCCCGCAATAATACTGACCGGCAATTTTTTCCAGTCAATAAATGCTGATGCCGCAGCTGCCGGTAGAATTACAATCAGGCTTTTTACAGCAACTCTCTTAAGAATTTCCATTTTAAATATAGAAACTATTCACGATTGTCCTGAGTCGCTATCATCATACCTGCCTGCCTTTGCCGCGATACGGAATAAATACATGAAACCGGCTGCGATTCCCAGGACCATAAATATTATGGTAAACCAGGGGAAAGTATTAAAGACCCTGTCAAGTATCAGGTAGCCAATGGCAATGCCTGCGAGAGTAGATACGACGAAATTAATCCCAATTGTGCTGGCCACACCAAGAAAACGTACAAATTCTCCTTTTGCACCCTTTTCCGGCGAGGGCTGTTTTGTTTCTCCTGCCATCAAAAAAAGTTTATCAGAAAGACCGCAAAAAAGAAAATTCAGGATCCATCTTATTAATAAAGCTCCGGTTCTTCTGCTATAATTCAACTATGATTGAAGCCATAATCCTTGGAATACTGCAAGGACTTACCGAGTTTATCCCGGTCAGCAGTTCCGCACATCTTATCATTATCCCCTGGTTTTTCGGGTGGACAGGAACTGTAAACACTCTCAGTTTTAGCGTAGCCCTGCATCTGGGTACTCTAATCTCGCTTTTGCTGTATTTCAGAAAAGACTGGGTTGCCATCTTTAAAACAGCCAATAAAAAAGACAGTCTCATCTGGCATATTTTCATAGCTACTATCCCGGCGGCGGCGGCGGGACTGCTATTTCACGATCAGATCCAACAGATACGAAGCCCTCTGCTTATCACCGCCACCCTTTCGTTTGTCGCTGTGCTTATGATCCTTGTCGAAAGAAAGAAAAAAACTTCGGCCAGTCTCTGTTTAGACAGGCTCAGCCGAAAAGACGCGCTGTTGATCGGGATTGCCCAGGCTGTCGCACTCGTGCCGGGTATTTCAAGATCAGGGATCACAATAGTGACAGGTCTTGCGAGGGGATATCAGAGGCAGGCGTCAGCCAGGTTTTCGTTTCTCCTCGGCACTCCGATTGTCGCGGGTGCGGGAGCTTTTGAGGCAAAAGAACTAATTCTGTCTCACAACATGAATTTTCAGCCCGCAATCTTCCTGACCGGAATTGCCATGTCCGCGCTTACCGGATATATTGCGATTAAATTTCTTCTCCGCTTCCTCCAGAACCATACTTTAGCCCCCTTTGCATATTATCGTTTTTTAGTTGCTTTTGTTATCATAATAACCATATGGGTTCAAAGATAGAACCGGTCAAAACCGGAAGCATCAGGCAGTATCAGCATGGATAAAATTAAACGGATAAGATATGAGATATCCGGTATTTTATCTGTTGTTTCCGGCCTGATTGTTTTTATCAGCCTTGTTACTCATTATCAATGGGATCCATCCCCGGCCACAACTGCAACTGACGCAAGAAATCTTCTCGGAATTTTCGGTTCCTATGTATCAGACATACTTCTTCAGGCTGTTGGATTCACAGCCTATATCGTTCCCGTCCTGCTGTGCATCTTCGGCATAAGGAAAATACTGGGTAAACAGGGAAGGCATAAACCGGCCGCCGCCGCGGTTGTCATGCTGATTCTCATCGTTTCCATGTCTTCCCTGTTTACCCTTGTTCTCAAGGACCCTTCCGGCGGCATACTTGGCTCGGTTTCAACAAGGATATCTCTTAAACTGCTCTCAACTACAGGTTCTTATCTTTTATTTGTCCCTCTCACCTTTGTCACGATAATGTTCCTGACGCCTTTCTCCATAACCGACTTCGCAAGGGAAATAAGAAAAAAAGCTGTCATACCCCGGATCCAGGTTCCTTTTAAAAATAAGAACAAAAAGAAAAAGAAAGAAACAGAACAGCCGCACATTGAAGAGTCCGAACCTGTTCAGGCAGCCCCTTATAAGCAGGCGCCTCTTCCGCTGGTATATCCTGCCGAGATAAAACAACGGGCAGAAAGAAAAGCAAACGGCGAATATGAGATCCCGAGCATCGAGCTTTTACAAGACCCTCAACCTGTCAAATCTAAACCGTCAAAAGACGAACTGCTGGCCAGTTCTGAACTCCTGGCGAATAAATTAAAAGACTTTTCAGTTGACGGCAGCGTAACCCATGTCACTCCAGGGCCCGTTGTAACAATGTTCGAATTTGAGCCCGCACCCGGAGTCAAGATCAACCGGGTCCTGTCTCTCGCTGATGATCTTGCCCTCCCGCTCAAAACAACCAGTCTGCGCATCTCTCCCATCCCCGGGAAATCAACTCTGGGCATAGAAGTACCAAACCGGGAAAGGGAAACCGTATACCTTAAAGAAATGCTTGATTCGGAAGCGTTCAGAAAAAGCTCATCAAAATTAACTCTGGCACTCGGAAAAAATATTTTCGGAGTGCCGGTCGTGGCAGACCTGGCACGCATGCCGCACCTGCTTATAGCAGGTGCAACCGGTGCAGGCAAGAGCGTCGGCATTAATGTAATGGTGCTGAGCCTTCTTTACCGGGCGACCCCGAAAGAAGTAAAAATGCTGATGATAGACCCCAAAATGCTCGAACTCCCGCTGTACGAAGAGATCCCCCATCTTATGCTTCCTATTATCACATCGCCTAAAGACGCTGCGGACGCTCTGAAAAGCATGGTTCATGAAATGGAGCGCAGGTACAAACTGCTGGCAAAAGCAGGCTCCCGGAACATAGAAACATATAACCGGAAAATAAAATCTTCTCCTGACACAGAGCTGGAGCCCCTGCCTTACATCATCATATTCATTGATGAGTTCGCGGATCTCATGCTTGTCTCGGCCCAGGAGGTCGAGAATTCCATTGCCAGGCTTGCCCAGATGGCAAGGGCCTCGGGCATACACCTTATTCTTGCTACACAGAGGCCGTCCGTTGATGTTATAACCGGCGTGATCAAGGCAAATTTTTCTTCGAGGATCTCCTTCCATGTCTCATCCAAACTTGATTCACGGATAATACTTGACACGTACGGCGCTGATAAGCTGCTTGGAAAAGGCGACATGCTATACATCACTCCCGGCAGCAGGATTTCACGAATTCACGGCGCTTATGTGACCGAGGAAGAAATAAAAATTATTGTTGATTTTATTAAGGCCCAGGGCCCGCCGGATTACACGATTCTTGAAGAGCTGGCAGCTGAGGAACTGGCAATATCCAGCCAGGAAGACAGAGATGAACTGTACCATCAGGCATGCGAGATAGTGATCGCGGCCGAACAGGCTTCCATATCGTATATTCAGCGCAGGCTGAAAATAGGCTATAATAGAGCAGCCAGTATCATGGAAATGATGGAAGAGGACGGCATTGTCGGTCCGCCAGGGGAAGCGGGCAAACCAAGAGAGATTCTCAGGAGAAGAAGATGACAGGAAATACTGCCAATAGACGCTTTATACTTTTGATACTGCTTTTATTCGCTTTTTTCCTTTCTTATTCTTTACTCCTGACCGCCGCTTCTGCCAACAACACAGTTGAGTCTTTAGTGGAAACCATACAGAACAAAAACCGTCAAATAGCCGGCATGCAGGGGAATTTCTCTCAAACAAGCTATCTGAAGGACCTTGACAGAACTGAAAAATATGAGGGAGAATTCTTTATCAAAAAACCATCGAACATGAAGTGGTCATATTCAGACCCAAGGGACGAGGAGATAACTATCAGCGGCAATGAAACATGGATATATAAAAAATCGGAAAAACAGGTGCTGAAAACTACCTTTAGCAAAGATGCTTACGGGCAGGTCCCAATTGCGCTGTTGGGAAGTCTCAACAACCTTAAGGATGATTTTGATATAACACTTGTAAAAGACGGCACTCTTGAACTAAAACCTAAAAAACAGATGGGCTTTATGGACAAGATACACCTTGAGACCTCATCAAACGATTTTCCGGTCAAAACATTTACTATATTTGACACAGCCGGCAACATAATCGTTATTGAAATACGCCGCGTTAAAATAAACCCCGGGTTTGATGATGCTTTTTTCATTTTCAAAGTCCCTCCGGGAGTTGAGGTGTATGATTTTAGCCGGTAAAACAACGGCCGGTTACATGTTGTAAGTTGTTTGTTTAACAGATAACCAATAACGATTTTCTCAATGCCCCGAAAAAAACAGAGCAAATCAAAAAGACAATATCATATTCTTTTAATACTTTTTCTGGCCGCTTCCGCAGTCGTTTTTTTATACAGGGAATCCGGCAGAGAAACCTTCATGCCGGTTGTTCAGCCGGAAGGAACCGCGGCCCGGCCGGAGAAGATCCCCCAGATCGCCGTTGTCATCGATGACCTCGGCCCGAATAAAAAAACAGCTGAACACATTCTGAACATAAACGTCCCTCTAACCCTTTCCATTCTCCCCCGGGAAACCTATTCAAAATGGATCGCTGATGAAGGCCACAGAACCGGGCACGATATTATCGTGCATGTTCCTATGGAAGCCGTCGACGCGCACAGCCTTGGCAAAGGAGGGCTTTACACATGGATGACAGACGACGAGATACGAAACGTGCTCAAAGAAGACCTCGGTTCCGTCCCTCACGCCTCAGGGATAAGCAATCATATGGGTTCTGCCTTTACAAAAGATGAACGCGCAATGTATGTCCTGCTTTCCGGAATCAGAAATGACCGGCTTTTTTTCCTTGACAGCCTGACATCTCCGGAATCAGTCGGCTACAGTACAGCAGTACAGCTTGGCGTAACCGCCTTAAAGCGTGATACATTCCTTGATTATATAGATAATCCGGCTGCAATACGAAAACAATGGAACAGCTCTATAGATATTGCCGAAAGCAGAGGTTATGCAATAGTTCTCGCGCACCCGAGAAAAAACACTATCGCTTTTTTGCAGAAGACTCTTCCCGACAGCCGGGTAAAGATAGTTCCCCTTTCCAGGCTTGCTTTTCATGACTGAAATTCGAACTCACTGTGCCTGACTTTTTTGACTTTTCAAAGACTTTCTTTTAAACTTTGATAGATTATGGGCGAAGACACTGTATTAGATCTGATCTTTCAGGCGGGACCTGTTGTTAAACTGGTCCTGTTAACGCTCCTTTTCTTTTCTGTTTTCTCCTGGGCCATAATTTTTTATAAACACCGGTTTCTTTCAAAAATTGAGAGGGAAACCGATGACTTCCTCCGTACTTTCAGAAAGACCCGGGACTTGGACAATCTGTATCAGTCGACTAAAAGGCTTTCCCTCAGCCCTGTTGTAAATCTTTTCAGGTCAGTCTATTCATTTGAATCATCAGACAGCATTAACAGGGAAGAGCTTAGACGAGTCCTTAAAAGAACAGAACTGCTCGAGTCGGCCCGGCTTGAAAAATATCTGACGTTCCTTGCGACAACAGGCTCTACTACACCCTTTATCGGCCTGTTCGGCACAGTCTGGGGAATAATGAACTCCTTCAGGGGCATAGGGAGGGTCGGTTCCGCGTCACTCGCCGTAGTCGCTCCAGGTATTGCAGAGGCATTAATAGCCACAGCCGCGGGGCTGATTGCCGCTATTCCCGCTGTAATAGCATATAATTATTATCTGAGCAGGGCCCGCCGGAATATCTTCATCATGGAAGATTTCTCCCAGGAACTAATAGACCGCGTTGTGAGGAAAAATGGAGAGGCAAAGACAGGCATTATCAGAGATTAACGTCACGCCGTTTGTAGACGTTATGCTCGTGCTTCTAATAATCTTTATGGTAACAGCCCCGCTGCTTCAACAGGGAATAGACGTTGATCTGCCCCAGGCAAAGGGCAAGGAAATGTCTCCGACCGAGAGGGTCATCATAACAATAAAAAAAGACGGCAAGATATATGTAGATAAGTCACGCACAGAGATCAGTGCCCTGAAATCAAAACTTGCCAATGCCGCTGACAGGGATGTTTTTCTCAAGGCGGATAAAGATGTTTCCTACGGACTTGTTGTTGAAGTTATGGGAGAGTTAAGAGAGATCGGGATAGAAAAACTGGGGATGGTTACCGAGTCAAAAGCCCGGATTCGATGACTCATGCCCTCCGCACAGGGAAAGAACCAAGCCTAAAGAAAATCGTCCTTGTCTCTGCTGTCCTGCATTTGATTTTTATCGCCCTGATAATTATTCCTATTAAAACAAAAGATCAGGAATTCCGGAGTTACCAGGTTAAACTGGTCGGATCAGTTAAATCACCGGCAAAAGGACGGACAACTACAGGGCAAAGACGAAAAAGGACCATACCGAAGAAAAAAATAACAAAAAAAACTCCCCCAAAAACTGATATGAAACTTGAAAAGATCGACAAAGTGGCAAAAGAAATAAAAAGGATCCGCGCTATCAGCGCCCTGTCTAAAAAGAAAAAAAAGCAACAACAGAAAGCAAAAGCCATAGACGTCTTAAGAAAAGAGGTTATGGATGATGCTTCCGGAGGTTCAGTAACCCCGGGCAACGGCATTGCGTCTGACTCTGATCCTTACTATGCGCTGATCCATGACAGGATCTGGGGCAGGTGGGTCTGGCATGACCCTGACTCCATGGATCTGACGGCTGTTATATCCATAAAAATCGGCAAAGACGGGAAGGTAGTCTCCAGAGAGATCGATCAATCTTCCGGAAATGCGTTATTTGATCGTTCGGCAATGAACGCGATCATCAAAGCAAGCCCCCTTCCGCCTCCCCCCGTTGAGATGGAAGTAGTATTGAGGTTCCGGCCATGAGAGGAAAGTTGAAAGTTAGTAATTTAAAATTGATAGTTATCGTCTTTTTTTGTTCACTCTTCACTTTTCACTCTTCACTTTTCACTGTTTCTGACGCAAAAGTCTATATCGATATCTCTTCCCCTGCCTTTAGAAAACTTCCTATATCCATTAACTACACCGGGCCTGAAGAGACCCGGGAAATTGCCGAGATCGTAAAAAAAGACCTGGATTTTTCAGGGCTTTTTTCTCTGATAGACCCTGATATCCCCGGAGCGGAAATAAGGGCGGAGATCAGCCTGGAGTCAGCAGAGAAATTAACAGCAAACGCGACTGTGATCGACCTTGTTGCAAACAAAGAAGTTCTCATCAAGAAATATACTGCCTCAAAGAAGATACTTCGCGCTCTGGCTCACAGCATCTCAAATGATATTTTCATGGTCGTCACCGGAAAGAAAGGGGTTTTCAGAACAAGACTTGCTTACCTGGGGAGTTCATCTAACAAAAAATGGCTTTACGTAACGGATTGGGACGGATACAACCCGGTGAGAATAGTTTCAAAGGGATTGTCAGCCAGCCATAGCTGGTCTCCTGACGGCAAATATATAGTCTACTCATCCGAGAGAAACAGGAAATGGAGCATTTATCAGCTGGACCTTAAGACATACAAGGAAAAACGTCTTTTTTCATCAAAGGGCCTGAACCTTGTCGGCGGGATCACAAATGACAATCGGATATCCTTTTCCTCTTCCAGGGGCGGAAGTCCTGAGATATATACCATGAACATCCATGGACGCGGTTTAAAAAAATTGACCCGGTCATTCGGCATAGATGTATCGCCTGTATTTTCCCCTGACGGTACACGGATCGCCTTTGTCTCCGACAGGGGCGGTACTCCGCAGATATACACTATGGACTCCGGCGGAAAGGGCGTAAAAAGGCTCACATTTGACGGCTCGTACAACACATCCCCCGCCTGGTCGCCTGACGGGAAATGGATTACCTATGTGGGCAGAAAACATGGAAAAAATCAGATATTCATGATAGAATCTGATAGTACAAATTTAAGACAACTTACTGATGCCGGGAACAATGAAAACCCTTCATTCTCTCCTGACGGGACGTTCATAGCTTTCGATTCTGACAGAGATGGAAATAAAGGAATATATTTAATGAGCATTATTGACGGGAAAGACAGGCGAATTACTCCCAGAAACAGAAAGGCAATGAATCCCCGGTGGTCACCATATTTTAAATAAGGGCAACATACGGAAAACACCATATATAAAAAACCGAAAGGAGGTTTACAGAGATGAGAAAAATACTAATTTTATTCATGATCGCCGGTTTGATGATATTTGCCATGGGATGTTCAAAAAAACATGCAAAGTCTGATCAGGACCGGATGGCAGGCGACGAGATCGTAGAAGACTCGACACTTCGTGCAGCCACGGATGATGTTACATCAACTGACGCAGAGTCTCTTTTTAAATTTCAGGACGCGCTGTTTGATTATGATAAATACAATATAAGATCTGACGCGAGGGATGTGCTTGACTCTGTTGCCGCATGGCTTAAGAAACACAAAGATATAAATGTGCTGATTGAGGGCCATTGTGATGATAGAGGAACTAACGACTATAACCTCGCCCTCGGAGAAAAAAGAGCTAACTCGGCCCGTGACTATCTGATTGCCCGCGGAGTGTCTTCCAAAAGGATGAGTACCCTTACGTACGGCGAAGAGAAACCGGTTTGCAGTTCCATGAATGAATCCTGCAGGCAGAATAACAGAAGGGCCCATTTTGTTGTAACAAAATAAGAAGATCCCGGCAGTCCCGTTAAAGGGGCTGCCTCTTTTATTATGAAAAAAACTGTTTATCTTTTATCCTGCGCTTTAATTCCCTTATTCGTCCTTTCCGGCTGTGTCACAACTGGCAGTACGGGTACAATGCAGTATGACATCAATGAGTTAAAGGCAAAAGTAAGAGACCTGGAAAAGGGCGGAAAACCTGACGAACAGCAGGAGGCTACCGGCATGGCAGTATCCGACCTGCATATAAAAGTACAGGCCCTGACAGAAGAAGTCCGGGCGCTTACCGGCCGCCTTGATGAATCACAGCATGGTTTAGATAGAGATTCCCTTAAAATGACGGAGAACAGAGAGGCCCTCATTTTAAGGATTAATGACCTGGAAACAGCAGTAAATCAGCTGAAAGAGCAACAGTCCGCAGAGGCCGTAACCGCGCCTGAAACAAAAGTTCAGGAACCTGAAAACAAAGCAAAAGACGCTTATATGAAAGCCTTTAATACATTTAAGGAAAACAACTACTCAGAGGCAAGAGATAAATTTCAGTCAATCCTGGACAACTATCCTGAAAACGCATACTCTGACAACGCCAGGTTCTGGATCGGGGAGTCATATTACAAGGAAAAGAATTATGAAGAAGCCATTCTGGCCTATGAAGAACTTTTAAAGCAAAACCCGAAAAGCGACAAAGTGCCCGGAGCCATGCTTAAACAGGGTCTTGCATTTTATGAGCTGAATGATCAGGAAACCGGCAAACTTATTCTGGAAAAACTCATTTCCAAATACCCGAAAACCGAATACGCACAGCGCGCGCGAAAAAAGGTTAACCCTGTATCATCAAAGAACAAATAAACAGGCCGAATCTTACAAATAAGCTGCTCACCACCCTTATCCTTTTTGCATTATTATTTCCCGCTTCTGTTACTGCCGGAGATATCACTGTCAGCGGATTTATCGAGGCTGGAAACAGGTCCCAGGCTGAAGATTATGATGAAGAAGAGAATGACAGGGAATACAGATATCAATATTACCACTTAAAGTTCAGGCATAAACCTTCAGATGTTTTCAATTACGAATTCGGCTCATTCGTTTACGACAAAGATTACAGTTCAAATGACCCGCTGGATAATATCTCAAAGATCATCAACGCAAAAGCCTCATATATTCCGCGGGGAAAAGATCCGAACTCAATAAAATTAACTCTAAAACTCAAATATAAAGAAAAAAGATTCAGGCATATGCCTTCCAGCGAATACAATCAGGTCCTGTTTTCTCCAAAGCTCTCTTTCACGGAAAAGAACTCATACAAGATCGATCTTGGCGCAGGGGCGAATAATTACGATTACCTGAATAGCGGGAACGACCAGCTGAAGCTTTTCTCCGTACTGGGAGCGAAAAAATACCTGCTCGAGAAAACAATGGTACTTACTTCATCATACAGGTTCGAAACAACAACCCGCAAACAGACGGGGAAGCGCAAAAACAAAAACAACATAATGTTTGGCGCTGATTATATTTTTGATATCCCGTTTATTTACAAAATTTCAACCCGTGTACGTATGGGCCAACGGGACACAAAGGACGACGATGACAGAGACGAGGATTTTGACTATAAATACGGAAAACTGTACGTGAAATCGGAACACAGGATAAACACAAAAATAAAGACCGGTCTGAAGTACGAATATTTCAATAAAGACTACCTGACCGCTAACCGCGATCATAGCGGTTTTTTTGTCCGCAACAGCTGGCAGGTGAACCTGCTGGATGATGATATCCGTAAACTGTATTTCAATATTTCCCTAAAACACAAAGATGTCCACTATTCGCTTAAAAGCGGCCGTGACAATCAAAAAGAAACTCTGGGGCTTAAATGTACTTACAGGAGAAAAAAGATATGGAAGTCTTCCGTCTCTTCCGACATGCATATCTATGACTATGCGGACCCCGCACGGAACAGGAACAGGTACTACGTGAGATTTGCTTTTGAAAGACAGATTGCCAATAACGCAAGCCTGAACCTTAACCTTAAATATAAATACACAGACAATAAGCAGACAGCCGATACAGAAGAAAAAGCCGCACGGCTGGGATTTAAGTACAGTTTCTAACCTTCCTGCTTCTTATTGTTCTGTTCCGGACTTCGAAGGATGATCAATATAGACCCCGCTCATCTCAACGATCTGGCAATAGTTAAAACGGCTTCCTGGCATTTTTCCGACGCAAGCCCAATGTCCCATTTTCTCTTATCTCTAACGCCCGCAATATTACTTATGCCCCTTATCTCGATCATCGGGATCCTGTAAATCGCGCAGACGTGCGCAACTGCCGCGCCTTCCATATTTTCGCAGACGGCATTAAACCGTTTTTTTAGTGCCTTTGCCATTTTTTTCGTTCCGGATACCGCGGACACGGTAACAAAAGCGCCCGGCCTTACCCCGGCAACGCGGTTCAGGGCCTTAACCGCCCGCGCAAAGAGTTTTTTATCCAGAGGGAATTCATTAAAATATTTTGTCTTCCCGATTTGCGCTAATGGAATTCCGGTTTCTTTTAACCCTGCCCAGCCTCTGGCGGTTATTACTCCGTCGTCGCATATTTCCTTTGTCGCCACTGAAATATCTCCTGTCGCAAGATTAGAGTCAGGAAAGGCTCCGCCGATTCCGAAATTGATTATTCTCCCGATGTCAAAACGTTCAATAACAGCGGTTGCTGCGAGCGATGCGTTAACTTTTCCCATGCCGGTATTCACCAGCAGGACATTTCGGCTGTACAGTCTGCCCCTGTAAGCGGTTTTTCCGGCAATCCCTGTCTTTCGACCGCTTTTCAGGCAGGCCAGGATCTTGTCTGATTCAAAGGGCATGGATGATAAAAGGGCAAGCAATTTCATGGCTTCAAATGTATTATAATACAAAAAACATAGATAGCGCCTATAAATATAATAAGCATTTCCCGGAGGCTGGCTATGCATATTGTTTTAGGCAGATGGACACAGGACAGGCTGAACAATTTGATGCGTGAATCCCTGGATATAACAGACGCGGGAGAGCGGATAAAATTTCTTTCACGGTTTTTTCTCGGCGTTGATTATAAGGGATCAACGCTGATCGGGGATGCAGACAGTCCCGAGTTCTTTGTAATAAACCTTGATAAAGTAGACTGTTTTACATTTATTGACTATATAGAGGCCATGCGGATATCGGTTTCTTTTCCCGAGTTCAAGGAAAATCTGCAAAAAGTCAGATACCGGGAGGGAAAGATAGAGTTTGAAAACAGAAATCACTTTTTTACTGACTGGATAGACTTCAATGATAATTTGATAACCGATGTGACCGATCAGGTCAGTGATCAGAGAGCTGAAAGCATTACAAAAACACTTAATTTAAAGGAAGACGGTTCATTTTTTATTAACGGCATTCAGCCGCGGGAAAGAAAAATCTCCTATATCCCCTCTGATGTCCTTGATGAGAGAGTCATCAGCAACTTGAAAACAGGGGATTATGCCGGTATATATTCAAATTTTCACGGCCTGGACGTTTCACATGTGGGCATTGTTATCAAAGAGGGAAACAACATTTATATAAGGCACGCCTGTTCAGATAAAAAACACAGAAAAGTCCTTGATCAGGACCTTAATGAATACATGACCCACAAGCCCGGCCTGATCGTCCTTAGGCCAAAATAATAATGTCAACGCGTTCAAACGCCGGAAAGTCGGCTTATGCAAGCTGGCTGGAGGCTATAAAGACCTATTGGCGTCCCAGGGTGCGCAGTATGTTTTTTCTGGGGTTTTCTGCCGGGTTGCCATATATGCTCGTATTTGGAACCCTTTCCCGGCGGCTTCGCGAGGCTGGCATTGAGCGGGCTACTATAGGTTTTATAAGTCTGGTTATGCTGGCTTATGCCTTTAAATGGATATGGTCCCCTGTCGTTGACCGTGTACCAATTCCACTCCTTACGAAAAGAATGGGCCGCAGACGAAGCTGGATGCTGCTTGCTCAGCTATTCATTATGGTATCTCTGGCCGGGATGGCCCTTTCAGACCCTCAACAGAATTTATCTGCACTGGTTCTTTTTGCCCTGTTGGCTGCCTTTTCCTCTGCAACACAGGACATATCCATTGATGCTTATCGTATTGAGGCCGTAGAAGAAGAGTTACAGGCATCAATGGCTGCGATGTACATGATAGGATATCGGATAGCTATGATCGTATCTTTCTCCGGCGCCTTCTATGTTGCTGCTTTTTTTGAAATAAGTGAAGGTACATACATGCATTTTTCGTGGATGATGGCCTATGTTTCAATGGCAGGTATGATGCTGGTCGGCATCGCCACTACATTTCTTATCTCAGAGCCTGAAGTATCAAAAGATTCCCGTACATTATCCCGCGAAGAGCATGTAAAGGATCTGATTGAACGATACGCATATATACCAGCTTTTATTCGTAAAGCACTTGATTGGGTCTATAACGCGATAATCAGCCCTTTTCTGGATTTTTTTATACGTTATCGCTGGCACGCATTATTAATTATTCTGCTTATAGGAACGTACAGAATTTCTGACATTGTCCTTGGCGTGATGTCTAATGTTTTTTATGTTGATATGGGTTTTTCCAAAATGGAAGTCGCAAATATAGCCAATATATACGGAACGGTCATGACCCTGCTGGGTGCGGGTCTTGGAGGTATCCTCATGGTACGGCATGGTGTTATGAAAGTTCTTTTTCTCGGGGCATTGCTTTCTGCCGGCACAAACGTTCTTTTTTCAATGATGTCGGCAATGAGTAAAAGCCTCGTCCTTCTGGCTCTTGTAATATCTGCGGACAATCTCAGCGCGGGAATTGCAACAGTTGCCTTTATAGCTTACTTATCCAGTCTTACCAATATCTCCTATACCGCGACCCAATATGCTTTATTCAGCTCTATAATGCTGCTTTTGCCCAAATTTCTTGGCGGCTTTTCCGGCGTGATAGTAGACAAGACAGGATATGGTAACTTTTTTATTTTCACAGCCTTGATCGGGATTCCGGTATTGATATTAATTATATTAGCTGCCAAATATGTGCCGTCCAGCGGGTATAGAAAACAAGCCCAATGAAGAATTCTCCCTGGAATTCCAAAGAAACAGTGTAAATTTTCTTATCGTACTTATTTTTTCAATGATCGATCGTCAACCTGCCTGCTCTATGAGTCGTTGACTCAACAAGTCTTAGACCGGTAGGCAAGGTTATCAATGTTTCTCAATTGTTCTAACGGGCATCCTTCACATTTCGGCTTTGGTTTGCAGAAATTTTTTCCCAGCTTAACAAACAGGGCGTGAAATTCATTGAACATCTGTGTGTCCATAGAAAGATTTTCATGAAAGAGTTCCTGCATTTCATGATATGCTGCTTTTTTTGAAACAAAGCCATGCCTGCTCAGGACCCTTTTTGTATAGGCGTCAATAACAAAAACCGGTTTTTCAAGCGCGTAAAGCAGAATTGAATCAGCGGTTTCCGGGCCTATACCGTGCACATCAAGCAGTTTTGGCCGCAGGGACTGCATATCCTCAGCCCCCATCTTTTTCATACTGCCCCTGTACCGGTCCCTGAGAAAATCCAGAAAAGACCTTATCCTTTTAGACTTAACATTAAAATACCCGGCTGGTTTGATAAGGGAGGCAAGCTGTTTACTGTTCAGTCTGTGAAGTGCTGCTGCGTTTAAGGCCTTATGGCTTTTTAGGTTGTTTATGGCCTTTTCCACATTCCCCCAGTTTGTGTTCTGCGTCAGGATTGCACCGATGGCAACTTCAAAAGGCGTGTCGCCGGGCCACCAGTGCTGCGGACCAAAGGCTTTGTACAGGGCACGATATATTTTGCCTAAAATCTTTTTATGTGCTTTTTTGCCCATTTACAGCTTGGTTTAAAATAGTTCAAAGTAGCTCAAAATTGTTCAAATTTAAACTATGAGGAACTACGTTAAACAATATTGAACTTTTTGTTTTACCCCGGCGGCCATAGCATAGGCCTGCCCCCGAGCATGTGGAGGTGAATATGAAATACTGTCTGCCCTGCTTCGCTGTTGCAGTTCATCACAAGCCTGAAGCCCCTGTCCGCGATATTTCTGTCCCTGGAAATATTGCCCGCTACCTGGATCATGTGGCCGACCAGGGTATTGTCTTCGGGGTCTATTTCAAGCACTGTTGAAATATGTTTTTTCGGCACAACAAGCACATGTACCGGTGCCTGCGGGGTAACATCCTCAAACGCGATTACTTTTTCATCCTCAAAAATGATATTGGAAGGTATCTTCTTTTCAATTATCTTGCAGAACAGACAATCCATGATATCTCCTTTCCCGGTTATTAAAATATACGGGCCGTACTGTTTCCTTTTTACAGATTCTCTATTATAATAGAAAACCATGCAAATGAAGTATTACTCAATCCATGACCTGAAAGTTTTCAAAGACTTCCGTGACAATATCCGTTGGGATGTAACTCCAAAGATATTCATTCAGCCGCATTACGCAAAAAAAGAGGATGGATCAAATGTAGAAGGTGATATTAACGGGTACATGTTATATGTTGACATGGTTAATGACAAGCCGACAATTGTGATAATGAAAAATTCTCCCTCAATAAGTTTAACGGTCGGTTACATTGAGGCTGTACCCGGAGACTTGCTTAAAGACGCCCTGAACTGTGCATCGGATGAATGTGTTACGGGTATGTATCCGCTGACCGACGCGCTCATGGCCTGGCTCAAAAAAGAACTGGAATCATAGTCTGACTTACAGTTTTTCTTCCTGGAAAGATAGCTTGCCCTGTCTATTTTGTTGAATCTTTTATCCATTGCATATATTTTCTTGAACCTTCAATTATGGGCAGGGCGATAATCTCGGGAACATCATAGCTGTGTATTTCTTTTATCCTGGTTGATAGGGCTTTAAAAAGGTCCTTCTGTGTTTTTACTATCATAAAGACCTCCCGGTCATCTTCTATCCGGCCCTTCCATCTGTATATTGACCGAATATCTTTTATGATATTGACGCATGCTGCGAGCCGTTCTTCTACAAGTGTCTTTGCGATTTTCCCGGCTTCTTCCTCATTCGGTGCTGTAATAAAGACTGTAATATTTGAAATCATGGGTTCTTATATTACCATTTTTTCTGTTAATAAAAAAACTCCTTTATTTTGTCGATATTCTGCCGTTTTTTATCAGTTCTTTTTTTCGGTTATTTCTGTATATAAGTATCAACGTTGGCTTGAAAAAGACAAAGTCCTGATGAAAAGGTGTGGAGACTTTTCCTCCAAAGGAGCTGTTATCGCCAAGAGCTATATGGATGGTTCCGAGTATTTTCTCCGATTCCAGGATGTTATCCGGCCTGGATGCTTTATTGTTCGTTCCAATTCCAAGCTCTGCAATATTGGCATTTTCTTTCCTTTCCGATAGCTTTTTTCTTAAATACCTCGCGTAGTTATCCCTTCCGAGAACATCTGTTACAACTCCGTTCTTCACTTCAAGAGTTATGGGGTGCTTGAGCTTTTGTGTTGGAGCCCATTCAAGCACGAGTCTGCCGTTTGCTGTTCCCTCAAGCGGCGATAGATAAACCTCTCCTGCAGGCAGATTGCTGGAAGAGCCCTGTTTGGTTATAATCCCTGTGTCTGCCTTTGCTTTTCTCCCTTTTTTGGAAAATGTTAAATAAGTACCGTTGGGTGTGCTGATCTCGATCTTTTCTCCTCTGTTAACTTTATGGGCCAGATTAATTGTTCTTTCTGACATCTTTTTCCAGGCAACTTTCATTACGCCGGATAGCATTGATTTGTCAAACAGGGGCATACTTGCATAGCGAGTGCCGCATAATCTTGTAAGAAGATCCCTGAACCTCGTATGAGTTGTTGAGTAATAAGACAAGGCTATTACCGCGTTTACAGCGTCATTCCTGTGTTTTTTTACAATATTTTCAATGGTCTTGATCTGTTTGCTGTTTGTTCTTTTATTTAAAAGCGGTTTAAGGAGTTTCTGTTTTTTAAGGGCTGTCAGTGTTTTGCTGCCAAAGGCGGAAATCCATAAATTTTCAGGCGGTTCGGCCCCGTGACTTTCTGTGGCCCTGATTTCATTATATTTTATATTGACTTTATGTTTCTTTCCCGTTTTTGCAACAAGTTTGGTTATATTTATCAGTTTGGTGTCAATATTGTCTGTAAATACAAGAATATTCTCGTTTTTTTTAACTTTAAGGTTAATTTTGTAAATATTGTTTATTACCTGTGTTGATGTCTTCAGGGAAGTTTGTTTTTTATTTGTTTTCATAATGGAGTATTTTGAATATAAAGAGAATGTATCTTTCTTGTCAACTTTCAGGATATTTATCCGGGAAGTTTTATTGTATTCTATTATCTGTTATTAATATTATATAAGCATTTAAAGAATAGTAGTAGAAGTAAAGTACTGTGAATATGTTAATTAACCACAACAGAATAGAGGCCACAGAAGGAAAAATTCATTGTGTATATATCGTGAAAAGCGTCTTATACTATCTTGACAAATAATAGTTGAAATGATAGGATTTTAAGTCGGTAAGGTTTTTAATTAGTCAATTAATAAACTCCCGGATTAAAGCCATCTACCCAAAGGTTAGGAATAAAAAAAGAAATGTTTAAAAAATATCTGTTAGCGCCCGGTCCAACACCAATTCCTCCGGAAATATTGACAGCAATGTCAATGCCGATTATCCACCATCGATCCACAGATTTTATCCCCATAATGCAATCGGCCAGAAAAGGGCTAAAAAAACTGTACCAGACAAAGAACGACGTGCTTATACTGTGCTCAACCGGTACAGGCGGCATGGTAGGATCTGTGAATAACTTTTTTAGCCCTGGGGATAAAGTGTTAGTAATTAACGGGGGTAAATTTGGAGAACGCTGGACAAAAATTTGCCGGGAATATGGGCTTAAGGTACGGGAAATAGAGGTTGACTGGGGATATGCCGTTAAACCCGAGGCAGTTGCAAAGGCCCTTAGATCAAACAAGGGCATAAAAGGTGTTTTTGTACAGGCTACCGAGACTTCCACCGGGGTTAACCATGATATAAAGGCATTGGGCGAAATAGTGAAGAAAAAAGCAAATACTCTTTTTGTGGTTGATGCGATATCCGCCCTGGTCGCGCATGATATAAAAACAGACGCCTGGGGCATTGATGTCATGGTTGGCGGTTCTCAAAAAGGGCTGATGCTTCCCCCCGGGCTGGCCTTTGTCAGTGTAAGTGATAAAGCCTGGAAATTCGCGGATAAGGCAAGATCTCCAAAGTTTTATTTCGATTTTAAGAAAGAACGGGCATCCCAGGCTAAAAACCAGACCACTTTTACCTCTGCTGTCACGCTTATTATTGGACTTAACGAGAGCCTTAGACTTTTACAGAAAGAAGGCCTGAGGAAAGTCTTTAAAAGACATAAACACCTGGCTGAGGCAGCCAGGCAGGCAGTAAAAGCCCTGGGGCTTGAGCTTTTTCCAAAGGAGTCGCCGTCAAACAGCCTGACAGCCATTGTGGCTCCAAAAGGGCTTGACGGACAGGAAATATACAAAAACCTTAAGGACAAATTTGGAATTACAGCTGCAGGCGGACAGGATCAGGCAAGAGGAAAAGTTTTTAGAATAGCTCATTTAGGTTATTCAGGAATGTTTGATATTATTACAGCTGTGTCAGGCATAGAGATGGTGCTGGCTGAAATGGGATATCCGATTGAGCTTGGCGCCGGTGTGGCAGCAGCTCAAAAGGTTCTGTTAAAATAACATGAAAGTTCTGGTAAGTGACAATCTATCTCCCAAGGGGATAAATATTCTGAAAAAGGCCGGCTTAAAAGTAGATTTTAAGGTTGGTCTCAAACCTGCAGAACTTCAGCAGATCATAGGCTCATACGACGCCCTTATCATAAGAAGTGCTACAAAAGTAACTGCCGGTATTATCAAAGCCGCCAGGAAACTGAGAGTAATAGGCCGGGCCGGTTCCGGGCTTGACAATGTCGATAAAGCCGCGGCAACAAAGCACGGTATAGTAGTTATGAATACCCCCGGCGGCAACACTATCACAACAGCCGAACATACAATATCTCTTCTTTTTTCCATGGCACGGCAGATACCTCAGGCAACAAACTCGATGAAACAGGGAAAGTGGGAAAAAAAGAAATTCACCGGAGTTGAACTGTTTAACAAGACCCTGGGAATTATCGGGTTGGGCAATATCGGTTCTCAGGTTGCAAAAATGGCTCAGGGTATGGGAATGAATATTATCGCTTATGATCCTTTTCTCAGTGCGGAAAAGGCAAAGGCCCTGGGAGTTAAAGGCGCAGGCCTTGATCAGCTGATCAAAAAATCGGATTTTATAACTATCCATACCCCGCTCACCGAGGAGACAAAGGGCCTTATTAATACGGAAAAAATATCCAGGATGAAAACCGGAGTTATGATAATAAGCTCTGCCCGAGGCGGAATAATAGATGAAAAGGCTCTGTGCAGGGCGCTTAAGACGGGAAAGGTTGCTGCCGCGGCCATGGATGTTTTCGAAGTAGAACCGCCGGTAAACAACCCTTTGCTTGAACTTGACAATGTAATTGCGACGCCCCATCTTGGAGCCGCGACAAAAGAGGCGCAGGAAAATGTTGCGATCGCTGTTGCAAAGCAGGTTGTTGACTATCTTAAACATGACACAATTCGAAATGCAGTTAATTTTCCATCTGTTTCAGCTGATGTACTGCCCCAGCTTCAGCCATATATCAACCTTGCCGAAAGACTGGGAAGCCTGATCTCACAGAACTTTGACGGAGCTATCAATGAAATAACCATTGAATACAGAGGATCTGTAGCAGAACTTGCACTTGAACCGATAAAAATAGCAGTACTTAAGGGCCTTCTGTCTCCTATTCTGCAGGAAACAGTGAATTTTATTAATGCTCCTTTTATTGCGACCGAGCGGGGCATTAAGGTAAAGGAAATAACTACATCTGACGCAGGAGATTATCATAGTATGCTCTTTATCAGGTTAAAGGCCGGCTCAAAAGAGAGTACAGTTGCAGGAGTACTGCACGGCAAAAAAGAACCACGCATCACGTCATTAGACGGTTTTATTGTTGAGATCATTCCGCAGGGCGACATGCTCATTCTGATTAATAAAGATAAGCCGGGTGTAATAGGTAATATAGGCGCGCTTCTGGGAAAGAACAGCATCAATATTGCAAGAATGCAGTTTGGCAGACAGAAACCGGGAGGCAAGGCTGTTTCAGTTATAAGTATCGATACTCCACTGTCAAGGAAAATTCTGTCTGACATAAAGAAGCTTCCCAACGTTCTCTCTGCAAAAGAGATTCACTTGCCTGCCTGATCCAGGCAAATTACAATGTCCAAAGCCCAAACAATTCAAAAACAAGTCATTGAGTCATTAGGTCAATATGTCATTAAAAAATAATTCAATAACTAACTTAACAACTTAATTATTATTTGTTCTATGACTTGTAGAGGAGTAATCAATGGCTAATATCGTGGTTGTCGGCGCCCAATGGGGTGATGAAGGAAAAGGTAAGATCGTAGACTTGTTAACCGAGTCAGCCTCTGTCGTAGCGAGATTTCAGGGAGGACACAATGCCGGGCACACGGTAGTAATAAACAACAGAAAATTTGTTCTTCATCTTATTCCGTCAGGAATACTTCATAAAGGCAAGAAATGTATAATCGGCAACGGGGTTGTAATAGATCCCGGCGCGTTAATAGAAGAGATAAGAGGGCT
>VAPB010208724.1_pt1 | contig 33399 bp, 33 predicted proteins | sample 3395101 | NCBI WGS metagenome assembly VAPB01 (sample SAMN08290433, study PRJNA428436) | hydrothermal vent metagenome | isolation source: Deep-sea hydrothermal vent chimney | place: Indian Ocean: Southwest Indian Ridge | reverse complement strand
GAAAGAACATGAAGAAGAGCATGAATCTATTGTTGGAGAGATTCGAACGAGAGAGGGGTTCAACCAAGCCATAGAGCATCACTCCGAGCTCAAACTGCGAAAGAGCTATGAGAAGGAAGAGGAAGACGCGTCAGCTTATTTTGATAGCCTTGAGCGCGGCGAGGTTGTGGAAAAACCAGCCGTTGTAGAGAGAGTGGAGAGTCTTGAACTTCGTAGGGTGTATGAGTCAGTTCATGATGGTCCACCGGAAGTTCGTATCGAATCAATGAAGAATGTTGATGATTTTCTAGAGAAATATCCTGAGGAACGAGCGCGTAAGGGCTTTGATGAGAGGTATAGACGTTGCGAAGTATATTTTGAAGTCAAGGATGAACATTCTGAAAAGAGGGATGATCTTGCAGAACAACACGATGTAAGTCACACCTTCATTGGATATTGTAGGAACGGAATTGAACCTAATCTAATCAAGAAACTACGTGGGCAGGAGGAAGAGAGAGAACTGGAAGAATGGGCCAAGAATTCTCCTCAGGTAGAAGAGCTCAGGACCAACAGAGAATGTGAACCACAAGAAGTCGTGGATAGGGATGAAGTGGTCAAACGGATAGAAACTCACAAGGTTCGAGAATCCGTAGAAAAGATGTGGGAGTCCGGTAATCTCTCATCTGAAAGAGTGGCATCAGCGATCGAGCACATGCTTCAGAGTGAGCCAGTCGAGAAGCATCCGATACAGTATGCAGATTTCAAATCTGAGATTGACTCCAAACAGTCTGTAGAGCTGGACAGTTTCATTCAGTCAAACAGGCAAGAGATTGAGGAATCAGTTTCGCGGAAACTTGGTCTTGAGCATAATCGAGCCCGTGTTGCATTTGTTGATGGTAAAATGTACACGTGGATTCCGAAGAACAGGTCAGATGAACTTGTCAGTGCCTATGAAACAGAGTTCTACTACTTTAGAAATGCCAAAGAGGTTAGCCGTATTATCAATGAACTTCAAAGTCAGTTGGAACTGGAGGATAGTTCACACAAGTCATTGAAACACATGAATGAGGTAGTGCGGCAATTTCAAGCGGGAGATAATGGAACTCCAGCAAGGAAGAGGCCAATAAGTGAGAAGAGTACCCGATTGGAAGGGAAAGTTATCAGATTCTATCTTGATGCGACAGACAGAAGTCTTTCAGATCTTGAAGGGCGTGTGACCAAGGTCACGGGAGTAAATGGACAAGCGGGAATTGAGAATCCGAGGTTTCCGGAAGGGGAGGAATTGGAGGTCCTGAAGGCTCGACTTGCATCTATAATTGCTAGCGACGGTCATTTGCGAGAGTCGGGAAGGATAGGCTACAACGAAGAGCACCTCGAGCGTATAGATTGTGTTCAGGAGATCCTCAGGAACTTTGGCGATATCACACTCAAACCAAAACTTCGCCCAGGGTCTTATGAAGTTCACATTCAGAATCAAATCGGACTCATCATGATTCACGAGGGAATGACTCCTGGGATCAAAACTATTCACAATCCGGGTCTACCTGAGGGATACCTCGATTGGTCAGAGGAGGCACGGCGTGCATATCTTGAAGAGCTTATTCCGGAAGATGGAAGCTTCAGTGTCAGCAGGGGATTCTCATGGTCTCGAAGCCATGCACTCTATGTCGAAGCTGAGAAGAATTCGTATGGGTTCAAATCTGTCATAACTACAGAAGAAGTCAAGCTAGTAAAGGACCAAGGAAAATCAGTAACAGGTTTGGTTGAACATAACTATTTGGCATTCGGAGGAGTTGAAAAATTGCAGACAAGTGAATATCAAAGTCAGTCAAAAGCAGCAAAGAACATTGTAAGAGCAATATGGGAGTATCCTAACAACCTCATTGAAGACGAGAAGAAAATCGCGGAGAGTTTAGGAATGAAAATCACACTTTCACCAAACTGTGTGAAATTCTTCCCGAAAAGTGGAAGGTTGACTGTAAATTGGAGTGCGTCTACGACCAGAAAAGAAGATGCGGAACGTTGGGCTGATATCTGTCCTCCAAATGATGAACGTAAACGAAATGAAGTAGAATCATGGATCAGAAAAAGAGTTGAGGATTGGTTAGATAATAAGGAATGGGTCGATTGGTAACATCGACATAATTAACTATAGTGAGATGGCGCCGCCGATAGGGCTTGAACCTATGACCAACAACTGTCTGGCTCTCAGCCATTTGGCGAGAGTTAACAGGCTGTCGCTCTACCAACTGAGCCACGGCGGCTTATTCTTCGTGTCGCCCGTGATTACAATATTAACATTGCTGTTCAGTCCAAGTTTTCAACTTCTAGTTTCTCGAATGATGGTTGAAGTCCAGAGTGTACTTCCAAAATGAAATCACCAGTAGTTAGGCTCTGTCCGAATGTTTCAGTTTATATGACTTGATGGGAAAGAGTTTGATAAGCAGGGGGTTGTTCATGAAGCCAACGGCTAAACAGTTATCTCGGGTACGGGATTTTGTTAACTCTCAAGTAGATTCAGCAAAAGTTGAAGACTTCGACGAGAAAATAGGAATATACTTCTTAGCTTTTGAATTGATCAGCTTAGCGATTGCCATCGTTCAAATTGAAAATCGTGCTTTGAATTTCAATCTGGGTTTGGTCATCTTCATAATTGGTGGAGTGCTTTCTTTCTCATATGAAATTGCAAAACGATTGAAATCAATTTCATTTAGATTCGCAGTCTACAAGCTGCTTGTAATCTTCGTCTTGTCAATATTAGCTGCCTTTGCAACTATGTTCCCTCTCTTTCTTTGGTTAATAGCCTCGCCACTGATTTTTGGAACCCAGGAATTAGAATTACTTAGCTTATTTGTAGTGCTGCTGATTGCTTTGCCAGCAGTATATTTCATTCAGAAGTATACAAAGCATCGCCATCATGTTTGGCTCGAATCCCTTGAAAAACAGGGTAGAAAGAAGTATTTTCAAACGAAACAAGAAGAAAATCGAAGAACCCTGCTGTATGAGATTACCGACTTAGCAGTTCCAAAGGGGGTCGAAACTACATTTCTTGTATATATAATTAATTTGGCACTAGTTTTGTCAACTTTTGCAAACCAGCCTTTCTATGAAGTACTCTCTAGCTCGGTTCTAAGTCAACCATTACTTTGGGCTTCCGTTCTACCAATGATTATTGTCTTTCTTGTATGGTACTACTATGAGAATAAGAATAAGCCAGTAAAACTCTTGTATGAATTCATTAGGAACGAGGAGAATTCAGAGAAACAGCCTACATAATGAGCCGCGGCGACTGTTCGGTTGAGGTAATGGATTTCAATTTTATGATTACTGTTCATCACAAGTTTAAGCATGTAGAGATATCAAATCTTGCAGAGCGTCGTCTGTATAACAAAAAGATTGAGGGGGATTAAAATCAGAAACAACATGTTTTGGGTCAATTGGATCAAACTTTATGACTTCATCAATTTCTATTGCATACCCTTCAGGGCGTGCTCCAAAATATGAGAAGAACAAATCCTTAGATATACCTGCACCTTCTTTACATTTCTTCCAAAGATTCTTGGGATGATCACACAGGATGGATTCTATCGTAAATGCGGCAACTATCTTTTGAATAGGTGAAGTCGAGTAAATAAAAACATAATCAATTTCTTCCTTTGTCTTGAATATTCTCTTTCTGAATTCATAGATTTTCTCTCCTTGGAGAATTGCATTGCAAAATTCAGGTTTGATGGATAGTATAACGTTCATCTAGTTTACTCCTTTTCAATATCTTGAGATAATCACTATGTCCTATCTTTGTGATTGATTGGGGAGCTTGCTTGATGATTCTCATATCCTTGAGATCCTCAATCCCTATTGGTTCTGGGAAATGAAAGTGCCATCTGAAAAGTATTACTAGGGTGGGTTTCTTTGACATTTCCCTAATTTCTTCAATCGAGTAAACACTTCGCTTTCCAATTTGTTTGAGAATATAATCAGAGTTTCTATTTACAAAAACTCTTTCAACAACACCAATCGAGGTCAGTTCTTTCGAATCCTTGGACCTATAGAAGAGCAGTAAATCCCCACTATCAACAGACCTAATCGAGGAATGAGATAGATAGACTTTGTCAATTGTGTTTCCCTCAATGATGAATCCACCACTGTGTTCCAAAATCTCTGTTTGTCTTCCAATGTATTCTGTAAACAAACGCTCATGATACTTAGGAATAATGGGCACAATGAATTTCTTTACACGAAATCCATCATAAAACGTTGGATAGTAGTTCTTCGAGGCGGTACTCGGAATTAATTCTCTCATGGATTTTGCTGGAACAAGGTGTTTCATGTAAACATCCTCATTACCTATCTTAGAAACTCTCTCAAAACCAAATCTACCAATCAAACTCACAAGATAATCTTCAGGTTTAGTAAAATGTGTGAGATACATTTCATCAATACTATTCTTCAAGCAAATTTGAATTGACTTCTTAACAAATAATTCACCAATCTTCTGACCTGTGTTTTTGACGATGAACGTACATATTTTCAATCTCTTTTTTGGAGGGATTGGCGGTGTAGTAAGAATTGATTCATTCTCAATTTTGGTGATTAGAAGAGCGCTCATTGATTCATCAGTATTATATCCTACGACTGCCTTTCTTCCTTCAGATGATATCTTTTCCCACCACTTTTTGAAACCAGGATATTCACTCTTCAATGAATCAAGGATACTATCATTATAATCCAGATTGTATACAAATTCCTCTTTGACAGCAGGGAGAAGTTCTGTAATCACACTACCTTCATCTATCTTGAAAAAAGAGAGAGATTCTTCAATTGAAAGGACTTGATCCCGTTTATTGATTCTCATAGCTCGGATGTGAATTCCTTGATCCTCTGTAATCAAGAAATCCACTGCATTTCGATAAACTGCATAAAGGAGGGTGATATCAAACAAATCGTTAGCTGTTCGTGGATTTCCAACTCCTTCTAGATACTCTTGATCAGATTCAGGGGTTGGAGGTGATTCCAATATTGGATAAGATTTCACCTTGGATATTGCAATCTTCCTTTTTTCAGCATCGGGATTTCTTTCCAACTCGCTAATCGACCCTGGATGAATTAGAACGGTTATTCCTAGAGAACTAAGGTTTCTCATTAGCTGTTGCAAGCTTTCTGGTACAATTTGATATTCCTCTCTATGTATCAGAATATTCGTATCAACCAATATACGCATTGTCCCCGACATCCAACCCCGTCTAAAGTGGCATTCTGACTTGGATAGGTTATCTCATAAAATCTTTGTGAGATGACTATTGAAAAGGGATGGCTGAAAGATCCACAAACGAATTTTTGCGATTGTAGCCATCCAATTAAGCCCAAGTTTGTAGTCCAATACGAATCTTTCAAAAGTTAATAGGTCTATTCTCATAGAGTTCATCCAATTCAGTTCGCTTTATCAGACGGTCGGAAGGTCCCCTACGAACATAGATTCCGCTATCTTTCAGATTGTATGGTTTGTTTTTGCCTTCAACTACCTCAATCAGGACAATCTCCTTTTCCTGAATCTGTGAACCTTGTTTGATTTTTACATCAATTGGAGGGTCACAATATTCTGCAATCCAATTGAGAATTGTTTCCGCTGCATCCTCCTTGAAACCAACAATGCGGCAATTGTCATCTACACCAAGTAAAATGATACCTCCTTGTGTATTCGAAAAAGCTACTACTGTTTCCAAGAATTCCTTGGGTCTTTCTCGATTCAATTTCTCTTTGAATTCGAGAGTTTTACTCTCTCCTCTGTCAATCAGGTCAATAAGTTGAGTTTCGATATCTCGAGTAATCACCCTAGAACCTCGTAACGGATATCGAATATCGAATCTTTTTCGATCAATGCTGTCGCCATCTTGAGTAGATACAATATGGACTTCCACTTGATGAGGAATTTCTTCAGGAGTGAAAACTACACTTCCATCATCAATTGGCAAATCTTCCGATGTGTAATGGTTGTCATCTGTCCTACAATAGAATTTCGCCTTGAGATGTTCTTCGGAAATCTCTTTGGGTTCAATATCTACTTGAATTTTTTTTCCAGTTAGCCGGAGTTGCTTGATACGTGCTCTATAGTCTGGCACAATAACTTCAAACCGGGGTTTTAGATTTCGACGATCATAAACAGTGTGTACATCAAGGAGTTCAGCAATTGCTTCATTCCAACTTGGAAATAGTGGAAGACCAAGTTTCACAAGAGGTTCACTTGCGAATGATTGAAGGCTTACTCCACCGTATGCATACACGTATGACCATGCGCCTCGGTAATATCCATATTCATCCTCACTTTCGAGAAATCTATAGTCATGAAAGTTTACTTTCATCTGGAAGGAATATTTGTCATCCAATACAAATGTTTCATTCATCAAAGCATCTTCGAGTAGCCTGAGAGCTTCGTCAATATTGATGGATTTCTTGATGATTTTGAAGTCATCATATTCATATACTGCATCATCAGGAATAGTATCAGACTTGCTTAGAAACAGAAAACGTCCGTGACCAATCTGGAAGTTCTCTGAGTGTAATTTGTAGAATGCTAAGCCTAGTGATACTTTGCTAAATGTATCTCTACGTGCTTTGACTACATTTTTGATTCGTTCTAGATTTTTCTGTGTTTGATCACTCATCGAAAACTCCCTCCAAGTGAAGAGTAGGTCAATCATGCAAATAGGGGCTTATGGCTATTTTCATACTGCTTGTCCTTTCACCTGTTTTCGATGGTCTTAATACCTAGACTGGGTTAAATCAATTAGTCTGGAGATAAGTGAAGTGGGATATTGGGTCCGGATAGATCTTCGAAGAGGATGTCGTGTTTATGTACAATTAGCGGTCTCGTGTTAATTCTGGGTTTCTCTGATGATCTAGTGTATTATTTAGTTGAAGGACACATACCTTCAGGACTCATTGAAGTATTTCTCTTTGGTGTAGTCATGTTTCTCTTCGGATTGGTCCTGCTTCGCTACAACATCAAAAGAAATTGGGGGCATCCGTAGACTTTCAATGAACCTGATACAATAGAAGTAAAAATCTTAATATCACGAAACAGCGCCACATCTTCTTTCAATCTAAAGACTCGTTTCCTTCGAATGAGCTAACGATTGCTTCGTGAAACTTCCTCTTGGTCGATTCTAATGTGGATAAGAATACAAGATACATTTTTGGTCCTATCTCTACTTCTCCAATGCATGACTTGTCCGAGCGTTGATATCTGATTGAACAAGCAAATGTTGAGAAACCGGAGTACCATGCACTAAATCCAATGATGGTATCTTCGAACTCCCACATTTTTGCCAATACTAGGATTAATCCTCCCTGTAAGAATCCTCTTGTTTTCTTCCATGCTTCTGGTAGCGTTTCAAAAAGATGACGAACATGAACTTCGTCGATGTCAAACATTTCAAACTGGGTCATAATTCAGCACCCTCCTTGATTTGGTATCACTTTGAAGACTCATCAATATTGCTACCTGCAGCGCTACTTCTTCTACTGGTTCTTAACAGACATTCATCCAGTATATTTTATAGAAGATCTACACCCGATTCGAGTTGTTATGATAATCAAACATTTTGTAGTTGGAGACTTCCTTAGTACTAATTGCTACATCTTTGCGTGCAAAGAAACTCGAAGCGCAATTGTAATAGATCCCGGGCTACTGGGAAACGATGGAGCGCGTATTTTGGCAGAAATTGGTAGAGCCCGTTTATCACTTGACCATATAGTATGTACTCATGGGCATCCAGATCATACTTGCGGTGGTCAGTGGCTGCAGGAAAAGACAGACGCGAATATCCTCATTCACGAACGTGATTCGTTGTTCATTCACGAGCCTTTGCTGTTCTTTAGCAGCTTATCCAAATTACAAACAGCTTGTCCTCGATGTGATATTGTTTCAAATCCAATGGTGGAATTCGATTCTCAGACTCAACAGACTATCCTAGGATGCACAAATTGTGGGCCACTTGTTCTCGTTCCAACAGTTACGAGTACACTTACCGAACTTAGTTCTGGACATATTCTGGTTGTGGGAAACCACAAACTGGAAGTCATTCATACTCCCGGCCACTCGCCTGGAGGCATTTGTCTTCACTCTAAGGAGCTAGAAATCGTCTTCACTGGTGATACAATGTTTGCCGGTGGTAGGGGAAGGACGGATATTCCCTATAGTTCAACCGAAGACATTGAACGGTCGATAGATAACTTGTTGGGGTTGCCAGAAGCCACAGTTGTGTATCCCGGACACGGTCCTCAAACGACAATTGGACAAGAGAAGCGTTTGCTCCAGAAGTGAGAATTTGATGAATATGTGGAGCAATAAATTGTAACTGAACGTGCGTTCTTTGGATAATGCTACCCGCGGCTCTATCTCAATAGAAGTTAAAGCTCAATTGGCTCGCAGAGGTGTTCTTTCTTTTTTGCAGAACGCCCACACTCACTGCATATCCACCTTGCTCCTTTCGCATGGATTTTCATTTCCTCTATGTCTTTCTTCTCTGCAAGGTCGCACATAGTAATTTCATCATGACTCATGAATTCACCTCAATAGTACATCGGAGCCTGTCAATTCAGGACTACCTAAAAGGATTGAGCTAAGACTAATTCTTCATCCAAATATTACTTCGGTTCAAATGGAAACCAGCAACCCACGGTTACCCATTACTCAATGGTAATTTCATTATCTACACATGCAGGCAGTGTAACAACGAATACAGCTCCCTTTGAATAGTCCCCCTCTACTCTGTCGATGACCTCAACCATCCCGCCAAAAGACTCTGTTAGAGCGTGCACAACCCACAGTCCGAGACCAGTACCGTCAGCACCTTCCATAAAACGGCTAAACATGGACTCCTTCCGCGCAGGTTCGATCCCACGACCATAATCGATCACACGAACTTGAACCATTTCTTGGCCCTCTACGGTGGTATTTTCTATTTCTACATCAATTCTTTTCTTCTCAGTGGAATACTTGATGGCATTGCGAAAGAGATTCATAAAAATATCAGTTAGGAGATCATTGGCATAGACACAGCACTCACCTTCGTTTCCACTGATATTGAACTCAATTTCAGCTGGAGAGCTTATCTGACTAACCTGATCCATAGCAATATGAATGGAGGCCTTCAAATCCATTCTTTCCATGTTCTCTAAACCAGTACTGGATGGTTGACCCAAATGTCTGACATTTCTTATTAGATGGTCTGCTCTGGTCAAACTAAGTCCAGCTTCCTCAAGAGCCTTTGTTTTTGCATCGGGTGAAGCATCATCTAGAGTCATAATTCCAAGTGCGACTTGGATGGCTTGTAGGTAGTTTGTGATGTCATGTCCCAATAGATCAGCGTAGACTGTAGCCTTGCGTTGTGAAGATTCAGCCTCAAACATGCTGCCTAGATATAGCATACCCAAAATAACTGGACCCACAACTAGACCGGCAAGGAGCAAAAGCTCCGCGGCCCACCACCCAATTGACCAAGCTTCAAAAACTGCTTTGAGAATATTCCGTACGATCCATAACGATAGAAATCCAGCTGTGACAACACCGGCTGATTCCCAACCTCCAGCCTTTGTAGTAAGAAGATACTCAAGATAGATGAATGCGAACATAGCAAGGAGATTAGCTACTAGGATGAACGCAGCTGCTATTGGGGTGTTGCTCACTCCGGGATAGCCCTGAATAACCTGATTTCTGATTAATTCACCGACCCAAACAAAAGACACGACCAAACAAATCCAAAGAATGATCTTCTGAACTGAGTAACTCGCCGACGGGTGAGGAGGTGATTCCTTGATGCTATTTGTTGCCCAAAACAGGAGAAAGATAGATAGTATGCTTCCTATGACATACGGAAGAACAGGTTCATTTCCAGCAATTAACACGTCACGAGGAGTGAAAAGCACCAAGTGCAGTTCCATATACGCCCACGAGATGAACAATAGTATTAGGGGGAAATACTCAGAAGACGGATTTCTTCTTGAGTGAGCGTAAACTAAAACAGCGATTAGCCCGGAGAGAAATGCAGCCTCCGCATGCGAGAGGTAATACGCTCCTTCAAACATCAAAGGGGGTCCAGCTTCCGGTGTTTCAGCAAGTACGAATATAATGAATGGTGTAAGAGATAATAAGCATAGAGTGGCTATTACGGCATCCGCTCTCCATCGACTTATGCCCAAATCCAATTGCCATGGAATAGCAACTGCCATTGTAAATGCGATGAAGCCCCCAGATTGTAAAGCGAGCGACAGAATCCAAATCGTCGAGGGGAAAATCAGATTCAGAAGTAGTGGAATACTAGCTAAACCAAATACTGTGAAGCTCAACAATAGAAGAATCAGATCATATTTCGACGAATCTGTTGTATGCTTTAGTGCATGTATTCCTGCAAGCGAAAAAGCAACAATAGCAATCAAAGCTGCAATAAAACCAATGATAATGAGTAATCCTAGCGAGAGTGTTGTAAGTACGAATGCAAAGAATAATCCATAGAAGGATAGAGATCCTATAATTATCAGGAGAATTAGTGCGCTATTTTCTCTAGGTGAAAACGTTTTGTTCCGTAGAATAGTTGCAGCTAGAAACATGATTGCTAGCATTGAAATCTCTATGATGTCGGTTGTTATGCGAGCTGGAGTTTTCAGTACAACTGGTGAAGTGAGTCCTAGCAAATAATCAACAACACTGCCAATATAGATGACGCTCTGTGTGATTAGGGCTGCGAAGTAGATCAGGTGCTGGGTTGTAGGATTACGTCTATAAGTTCCGTAAACATAGGCCGCAGATGTAATTGCCAATAAGGCAAGAAGTGTGTCAAATACCATAATTGTAGTGGGTGAATTCCAGGCTCGTGATCCAACAATGGTTAATGCTCCTGCTGCAGCAAAAGTTAGTAACACGCGTATACCAACTTGACCAAGGACTCTACGATTATTAATCAACTATACACATCGCCTTAATCGAATATTATTTAGAATATGAGTTTGCTTTTGAAGTAATATTGTGTCAGTATCAAGGTGTAATAAGGAGGACTTCTGTCAAATCATAAATGAGTGTAAGATGCTATTCTAGTCAATTCCAATCGGATTTACTCTGCAAGTGCTGTTTTCTCGAATTTCATAATGTTTTAAGAATAGTTCTCTCTGTTCGATTCTTGAGCCTCTTTAATCACCAGTTGCTGTCACTGTTTTGCCTTCGACCATCAAAATCGATGTGCGGTCAGAAGCTCTGGTTCGATGGAGTACTCCTTTTGGTACCATGATTCCTTGTCCTGGTGTCAAATCATGGGTCTTTTTTTCTAGATCCATATGAAGTAGACCATCAATCACATAGAAGAACTCGTCTTCATGGTCATGTTTGTGCCAATGAAACTCGCCATGAATCACACCCAATCGAACAACACAGTCATTTACCTCGCACAGAGAGAAGTTCTGCCATATCTTCTTGCTTGTTTCAATCATAGTGGGGATATCAATCAATTCTAGGGGACCGTATTCAATTTTGGAGCTGATTGAATATTTAGTGTCGTCATGCATGGAATTGGAGTAGGAGTTATTCCTCAACAACTTTTCGGGAGATCTTGTAGACAACTTGATGTTCGTAATCGGGACATCCAGTAGTCATGTGGTCTTCCGAGCCCCACAAACTACCACCTGACAACATTACCATTATCCATGGATAAAGGACATAGAATGAACTTGGACACATTTTTCCTCTGTCTTCAGGATAGTTGTAGATGATACCAGGTTTCTGACCCAATGAGCATTTACCATCTCCTAGAACATCGATTACTTCAATTGAGACCTTGTATTTTGCCATTCAGCTCACTACGCTGATTTTCCATCAACCATTCAAGTATTATAAACAGCTCAAGCACGCAATACTGAAAACGGATAATCACAATTATCTCGTATGTCATCCGACGATAACCACTTTTCAATGACAGTCTGGTGTGCATTGATACCTCCAGATGAAATTGGGAAACTAGTCAAGTTTGAGGATGATTTACGCAATGTCAATCAGACCTATGAAGACTGGCTTGTATCGATGAGAGGAAAGGACTTTGTGGGTGGTGACACTGGTGTTCTTCTTGATCGAATCAGAATACTCATGATCAACATAGGCATTTCGTGTGGAATGAATCGCGATCTTGCAGAAGAGATTCATTCCATTCTATCAACACATCTCAGGAAAAGGGCATTGAATTATGTGTCTGCGATGGCAGAAAATTCTCCTGAAGACTTGGCAACTAAAGAAACACTTTCGGCATTTTTTACTGATCTGAAATTCACTCGAGATATCTTTCCAGAGGAAGATATTGGAAAAGTGACTCCTGAGAAGGTTAAGACTCCAAAAGGGAACTCAAAAGGAATGTTGGGTAAATTCCGTCGAAAGGGACTGAAGAATGTTGATAGAGAAAATATCGCCAAGAAAGCCTTGTTGGAGAGCTCCAATGTTCTAAAGAGGCTCTATATGCGGCTTCTCAGTCCAGATCCTTGGGGAGAATACTAAGCACGCATAATTTGAGTATCCTGTTTTCGAAAACGAGTTTCTGATTCCTTTATGACCTTCCAGTCAGTGTAGAACAGTCTTACTTCAAGTTCGTTCTTGTCCAAATCAAGCTCGATGAAACTGGCATCAGCTTTTCCTCCCCAGCCTCCTGTGGCTCCAGATACAGTTCCAGGATTCAAGAAGAGTCTATCTTTGTACAAATCAATTGAGGCTTTATGCGTATGACCGTGAACTGCAACATCAGCTCCTACATCTTGTACAACTTCCCAGAGGTGTGCGATACTTCCGCGAGGACGCAACTGGGTTCCATGAAGAAGAAGGAGCTTAAACTCATCGAGCTGAATCTGCTCATGAAAATTGTATTGACTCCCATAGTCCATATTACCAACAACAGTGAAACAGCGAGGTAATGGAGGGAGTGCAGAATACATGTCTGATTCTCTAACGAGATCACCCGTAATCAGTGCAAGATCGTAACTAGTCCTCTCTATGCGGTCATAGAATGCTTTTGGAATTGAATCTCTTCGCGAGGGGATATGAGCATCCCCAAAGATAAGGACACGTTGGCTCATTTGGTTCGTTCCCTGGTGAGGTTCTCTAAGATTTTTGTGTAGACTTCCTTCTTGGGGCTTTTGGCTAGCTTCGAAAGGCGTTCAACAATGAGTTCTGGGGTACTTCTTGCAAGGACACCGAACTTAGGAGTTCTATCCACAACAAGATCTAGGTTCTCATCAAGACCTTTTGCTTCAATGCCATCGATTCTTATTGGAACATCTGTGACCTCTTCAATCTCCCTTGCAAGGTGGCTACAGATGACTGTTGCGCTATTGGGATCGGCTTGAAGAATCTCAATGAGTCCTGCAATCACATTTGCAGCACTTCCTGGTTCAGTAATTGCTTCAACCTCGTCAAACAGAGCTAGTTTTGATTTGTCTGAAATAACAATCTCTGCAAATTGTTTCAGTGTTGTTTCGAATGCGCCAGCACTCACAATACCTCGAGTCTTATAGAAGAAATAGAGTTCCTCAAAAACGGGAAGATACGCCTTCTCTGCAGGAACTGGAAATCCTGATTGTGCCATTGTGACAATCTGAGCTAGTGTCTGTATCGTGGTGGTCTTTCCACCGCTATTAGCACCAGATAGAAGGGCACAGTTCTCACCATTAGTGCCTTCGGGTTGGAAGGGTGTCTTTCCAATTGCATAGTCAATCGCTTGAACTGGACCATGCTTTCCTTTGATGTGACTTTCAGTTAAGAATAGATTAGTAGCTCCCTGTACTCCCACACCGGTATATTCATGGGATATGATTGGGGTTTGTAACTTGTAATCAGTAGTGAAAAGCCCCACGGCAAGGAATAGATCAAATTCGAGCAAGGTCTGAACTGCTTCAGTTACTACTCCTTTCAGCTCGTCTAGTTCATTTGCGAATTTTTTGATGAGTCGGAATTGTTTCTCAGCAAATATTCGTCTTAGTTTGTCTTCAAGGTCGTTGATTTGGGAGGCGACCATCTTGGCTGGTAGAGAGATTTCTTCACTGAAGATGCCAGTTACCCAGTCAGCCTCTCTGACGGTGAGTCCAAGCATCTCGACTAGTTTATCTTCAGCCTCTTGAAGTGATGTGGTAAAGGTTTCAACAATCTCAGCAGGGAGCATATTTCTCAAAGCATTTCCATCTGCGCCCTCCAGGTCTGCTGACTGCAGGATACTGATAATCTGTTGTCCTCCTAGTGTGACTTTGCTCTTAGAGATACGTGATGTTATTTCTTCATTGAGCCAAGACTCAGTTTCAGCCACAGCTGTTGGGAAAACCTTCACTGCTGTCCGATATCTATCAAGCTCGGAATCGATACCCTGAGTCAAGTCACCGGTCTCATCTATGTTCTTCAGAATCTCACCAACTTTGCTGAGCCGCTCAAAGTCCAGAACTGACGTAAAAGTTGAAACAGAGTCATTTGTAGGGATCTTATCGAAAGCTTCTACTATCTGACAGGAGGCGTCAATAACACGATAATTTCGTGCGTAAAAGCTCACAGTCTTCTCAGGAAGGATATCTTCAAGCGACCAGTCCTTTCCTAGAATCTCAACATTGTCCAGCATATCTATTGATTCATCATAGACTCCAAGTGGTGAGATCAGTATCACTAGATCATAACCCTGAGCATAGTCTGCACCGCTCTCACCCTCAGACAAGACATAGACAGGGCACCATTTATCGACGCCCTCCTTTACGAGAGTGTCAAAGACCTTGTCATCATTTGTGATTATCACCCGACCTTCTATTCTCCGAGGTTTGACTCTCCGATATAGACCTCTGACTTGACCCAACAGGCTCCTCAGCTGCTCACGTTGCTCGGCTGTGAGTCCTCTAGCCATTTCTCCAGCATCAGCAAAGTACTTCTGCCTCTCGAGAATAACATCGGTTTTCTCTGGAGGTAGTGGAAAATACAGGAATAGCTTGTCCTTTGCATACGTAGTATTTGCATAATCTCTAATAATATCAAGGCTTGATTCGTAGATTTTTCGAATATCCACACTTCGGAGAACCAAATTGGATGTTGCACCAAATTCGTGTTCGAAAGCGCCCTTGACAAGGTTCACTGCTTGTCTAGATCCAATACCTTGAACAGCAGCTACTAGATCAACACGCGAGTCTTGTATCACTTTGAGCGCCATAGCCTCGCTTCCAAAATGGTCAATTAGTGATTGTTTGACTTTCTTACCTACACCAGGAATGTCGGACAGACTCTCTAGGGTCAACATTTTGTCCCCCGAATGGTTGTTTCTTGTGCGATGAGTGATGTTATCCTTAAAGTCTTGAAAAACCTATTCCTCGAAATTGTGAGTGAACTGCAAGAAACTTCTGTGTTCCACCTTTCCCGCGACTGTTGTCGTCAGCCTCCGAAAGACCGGAATCCTTCAGAGCGTCGCGAGCTTTGCCCCTCTTCACTGGAACATCGTTCCTCTGATGGGACCTAGCTTCTTTCCGCTGCCTCACCTCACACTCACCAGATTGTGTGATGGCAGACGGTTCTTTCACAGTACTTACCATGGCAGGGTCTTCACTCCTCGCAAACTCCACTAGTGAAGTCTGGTCAAAGGAGCCGGCCACAGACTCCCCCTTCGAGGCTGGTGTCCTCTGGGGGAGTGCGGACTTCTCATCAGAAGAACGATTCTTCCTCCGGGCTTTCAGTATGGCCTTGTCCTTAGAGGTGAGTCCACAGGAGTAGGAGATGGTCAGAACTCCTCAAGGGACTCGACCTTCCGAGGACCGCCAGAGATGTCTTGATCACCACTCTGGGAGAATCAGTCACGCTGGTGGCAGACCCGGATGTGAAGCGGTTGAAGGAACCTATGTCAAAGGGATGGAGAGTCCTATTCCTTCAGACTCCTGTCAGTGAGGGAATCTGGACGCTCGGGAAGATCGATCTGGATATCATAGAGGTGGCTGAGTTCTTTGAATCCCGACAGATCTTTGATACAGTCACTGGACTGAGATATCCTACAAGGATAACCATAAACAAAGCAGAAGAAGTTGTGTTCCCACAGAGGGTCTTCCATTTTGACAGAATCATGGAATATCTCATTGTAGAAAGGAGTATCCTCCCAAGAGGCATGGGCTAGTCATCATCCAGAGTATGAATTACTGCTCAAAACCGTATCCCTCAGTAAAGTCTTGACTCTCTGACTCATTGAGGAATATTGAACGCGCCATGAGACTATACTCCCTATTACAGTCTGATACGATAACAGGATTCAAATTCTCCTACATTTTTCTCTCGATGGTTAATAGCCTCGTTCAAGGTCGACTATGTTGTGAGGTGTTTCACCTCGAATGAATCGGAGGATGTTTTGTCCTGCAAACAGGAATAATTCACGTTCAATGTTCTCAGAATAGGCAGCCCGATGAGGTGAAACTACAATATTATCTAGCTCGTGAAAAGGTACATCAGTTGACGGAATTGCAGTTCCACGCCATTCTGAGGGATACTTCCACCACACATCAATTCCTGCGCCGTGAATCCGTTTCTCCTTTAACGCATCATAGAGTGCCAGTTCGTCAATTATATGACCACGCGATATGTTCACTAAGATAGAAGTTGGTTTCATCCAGGAGAGAAACTCTCTATTGACAAGACCTACTGAATCAGCTGTCAAGGGCAAGGATAGAATGACAAAATCTGAGTCCTCGACATGGGATTGTACTTCATCAATACTAACGACTTGGTCTACAAATTTATCATTACTCGAGGATCCACTACGAGTGGCAGCAGTGATTGTGACATCAAAGGACTTCAATCTCCCAGCTATATCCGAACCAATATGACCCAATCCAATAATGAGTGCCTTCTTTCCTCGAATCTCAAGATTAGGAACAGGACCGCCCCATCTGTGGATCCAATTTCCAGTCCTCAGTTCTCTATCACTTGGAACGAGATTCTTGGCAACTGCGAAAAGCAGTGATATTGCATATTCAGCTACTTCTGCAGAGTTGACATGATTGTTACAGATAATGATGTCGCCACGCTCTCTCGCAACATCAAGATCAACTCTGTCGATTCCAGCTCCAAATGTTTGAATCAGACGAAGATTCGATGCTTTCAGAATGTATTTACCTGGAACGTTAACAGACGCGATAATTTCTGCGTCCTCACCATGTTCAAGCATTGACTCTGCTGACTGTTCTGATTGAACAATTTCAGCTTCGTCACCAATTATAGCTTTGAAAATCTTGACAAGTTCATCAGGATACGGAACCAGTATCTTCATCCACTCAACTCCAAGAAAGCTACCATGATTTTCCACGTTCATGTCTGGAAAACCATGGGATTCTACACTAGTAGGACCGTGCTATATATACGACTTCTTCAGCGACCTTTCCACATACAACACAGAGCCCCTCTGGCTTGTCATCAATATCGATTCGAATTCCGCGGATCTCACCGCGTGTATTCTTTTCGATATCTTCAGCACATGGATAACCATCCATCTCAATTGAACAGAAGGGAACTCGTGCAATCTTTCCTTTTTCGAGAGCATCGTCTATCTCACCTAGGCGTTCCGCGTTGACAACAAGCCCTTCGAATTTGGCTGCAGCCATACTGTGAAGGTTTTCATCAATCTCTTTTCCAAGAGCAGTGACCCTCTTCTTCATCTCCTTCAAATCGATGGTTTCGCGTTCCATCGTATCACGACGAAACAGGACTATCTTGTTTTGTTTTAGATCACGGGGACCGGCTTCGATTCGTATGGGAACACCCTTCATCTCCCAATAGTTGTACTTCCAACCAGGAGTTTCTTCGCTCTTATCAAGATGAACACGGAAACTTGCGTTCTGTAGTGTCTTCTTGATGTCCAGACAGTACTTGAGTACAGCATCGGCGTCTTTTCCTTTGAAGATGGGAACTATCACTATCTGATAGGGAGCAACCTTGAAGGGTAATCTAAGCCCCTTATTGTCACCATGAATAGAAATCATCGCTCCATAGATTCTGGAAATTGCAGGTCCATAGCAGGTCTGCCATGCATGGACTGTTTCGTTTTCCTTGTTTAGGAACTTGATGTCAAATGCTTTGGCAAAGTTGTCTCCAAGATCGTGGGTTGAAGGTAATTGAATCACTTTACCATCGGGCATCAAAGTATCAGCCGCATAGGTATTGAGTGCACCAGGAAACTTATCCCACTGAGTTCTTCGAAATAGCATTACTGGCAACCCATAGTTATCAGTACAGACCTCTTGCGTGATTTCTAAATCCTCCATGACTTGAGCCTTTGCCTCTTCATGTGAAGCGTAGACATTATGACTCTCAATCCATAGGAACTCTCTTCCTCGCAGAAATGGACGTGTACTCTTTATCTCAGACCTGAAGACAGAAACACGCTGATACCTCTTCAACGGTAGATCTCGCCAACTACGTACCCAAAGTGAATACATGGGATAGATAGCAGTTTCACTAGTTGGTCTGAGTGCCAGTCTCTCTTCCAATTTCTCACCCTCACCAATCTCGGATATCCAGAAGACTTGTGGAGTGAAGCCTGCAACATGTTGAGCCTCTTTTCTAAGATTCGCCTCTGGAATTACAGTAGGAAATATCATAGGCAAGTGGTCCTTTCTTTGAAGAGCATCTTCTAAGATATCAAACATTAAGTTCATACTCATAGTACTCCACGGGGGAAAAGGAGTGAACCCTTTGACGCCGTATCTGATATCAGCAAGTTCTGCCACTCGAACAATGTTGGTATACCAGTCAGGAAAGTCGTTCTCCTTGTCTATGTCGAAAATGGCAGTTTTGGTGTCTTTCTTTTGACTGTTCATGATATTATCCTCTGTTTGAGTTGTGATACATGGTTTTGACTAGGACTGAGAATTAGTGTTCTATTGATTTCTCGGAACGTGTTCACCTAGCATTTACGTTCACCAACACTTCGTCATCTCGGTTTATATTTAAAGACTACCATGAAATCAACGTTTCGTTCGGACTTCGCCAACTTCACGAATTCGGTCATCTAACTTGTGTTTCTTAATTAGAGCGGCTACACCCTCTGGAACAAGAGATTCCCATTCTTCATTCCCCCATCTGATCAGATCTCGAATGTGACTGGAGCTATATTGAGAACGTTCCAGAAGCTTGGTCGAGTCTGTCTTAATGCCGCTTTCTTCAAGGAGTCTCTTGACGAGGGGATTGTGACTGTAAGCCTTGTCAAAATGTGGCACAAATGACCGCATATGACTCGCCCAGAGAGGATGAATGTTAATGTCCGACAGGGGAACCACTGTGATACGGTTTAGGGGGAGTTTTTCATCGATCAATGCACGTCTGATGAGCATCACTCGCTCACCTCCAGTGAATGGATTATCAGGGGTGTGTGAGTATTGTGAGCTACCAATAACGATGATTATGTCTTCTTTCTTAGCCAATATCTGCTTGATTGTGTGGATGTGTCCATTGTGGATTGGTTGGAACCGTCCTATGAATAGTGACTTCATCGTTATCAGTTTTTGATGGAGCTTGTGGTATAAATAAGGCTTAGGACTTGGCCAAAACATACTCTAGAGGAGGAAGTTCATAACGGGGTGGACAATTCTCTCACGGGGTTATCTCGATGATTGAAATTGATGGTTCATACGGTGAGGGTGGTGGTCAAATCTTGCGTACCGCGGTCTCACTCTCAGCCTTGACCATGAAACCGATTCGCATCACAAACATTAGAACGGGTAGGCCAAAACCAGGTCTCAAGAATCAGCATATTGCAGGTATCAAATTGACTGGAATGCTTGTCAATGCCACAATCAAAGGACTTGACATTGGAAGTTCAACTGTCGAGTTTGTGCCACATGAACGTCGATTTGGGACATTCAGCTATGATGTGGGTACTGCAGGATCAATCTCTCTTGTTCTTCAAGCAGTCCTTCCTCCCGCTGTATTATCATCAGAACCTGTCGTCCTCAATCTAAGAGGTGGAACGGACGTTAAATGGAGTCCTCCCATTGATTATTTGATCAATGTCTTCACCCACACAATAGCGCAGATGGGACCAACAATTAAGATCACTCAGAAGAAACGGGGTCATTATCCAAGGGGTGGAGGACTAGTATCATGTGAAGTCGTTCCTGCAAATGAGATTAAACCGCTTGATCAGATCGAGTTTGGCAAGCTGATGAAGGTCAGTGGGATTTCTCATTGTGTTCGATTGCCTGGTCATATTGCAGAAAGACAGGCCTCGTCTGCTGAAGACCTGATTCAAATGAGATTAGGCGTCGAACCAGAAATCATTCGAGAATCTTATCTAAAAAGTGATGACCCACATATCGGTCCAGGGAGTGGAGTCGTTATCTGGGGGGAGGATGAACACGGGGTAAGATTGGGCTCGGACATGCTTGGCGAACGTGGAAAAAGTGCGGAGAACGTGGGAAATTCTGCAGCCTCACTCTTTATAGAAGAAGTTTCGTCAGGGATGGCTGTCGATTCTCATCTATGTGATATGCTCATTCCATACCTAGCGATAGCATCTGGAACAAGTAGGATTGGTGTGACAAAGACTACCTCGCATCTGATAACTAACATCTGGACCACAGAACATATCCTAGGAACACAACTCGACCTACAGAGCAAACCAAACAAATCAGGAATTTTAACTGTAAGAGGTGCTGGACTATCTGTTCGTGAGTGAAGCTAAGTATTCATCAACAGATTCCTGAAGTGGAACCAGATCAACTTCTTCCACAGCATCCCTCATCAGCTTCTCAACGCCAACTCCCTCAGTCGCGATAATTTCCTGGCTGTTGGGTAGCTTCTTTCTGGCAAGCTCAAGCTTCTCTGGTGGTGTGATATCAACTTTGTTCAAGACAATGAGAAGGGGATTCATTGGAAACATTTTCTGTACTTCAGTCAACAGATTGATTTGTTGCTCAAACGTCCATCCACAGGCTTCAGATGGGTCAACCATGAAGATGATAACATGTGCAAGATACTTGAGTGCTGCAATGGCCGCCCGTTCAATCTCATTGCGTTTGGCCATGGGACGGTCTAAAATACCAGGGGTGTCCACTATCTGTACACTGTGATTATCAACCCGAAGGTGACCAATAATCACTCTCCGAGTGGTAAAAGGATAATATGCAACCTCTGGTTCTGCGGTTGAAACCTCCCTTACAAGCGTTGATTTACCAACATTTGGAAATCCAGCACAAACAATTGTTGGGGAATTGGGTGCGATTCCTGGAAGTTTCGATAGAGTCTTCTTGGCTTCAATAACGAAGTCAATATTCTCTGCAGTTGCTCTCAATATCGAGGAGATTCTGCCTTTTGCAGCGCTCCTCGATTTTTTCATCTGTTTGAAATCACCGGCTAGTTTGATTGCCTGAAGGTGTTTGTCTGTGATGTCACCAATAGGCGGGATACAGTTGTAGACTGCACCTAGAGCTTGTTTCAAACGGTCGTTCCCAACCAGAATCTCTGCAAGCTCGATATAGAATGGATGAAGTCGGTCAAGAGAGGGGAATTGTTCGACAACGTCTCCAATCTTTATCTTAATCTGTTTTGTGAACTCTTGAAGTCGAGTAATCTCTCTGATTCTGGTACGTTCTATCTTTTTCATCCTGAGTGAGCTTTTCATGCTGATTCGAGTTGATCTATTATGAGAGAACTCGATAATCTCCTCTGCAGTCATTAAAGATGGAATATTTGCAAAGGGATTCAATTTACGCAATGTTAGCAAGCTCCACCGGGACAACAATGGACGGTTCGCAAACGTTTTAAAAAGACCGGACGTGACCAACACAGAATAACTCCCCCCTCGGAGGATTATTGATAATGTCACTTCCAACTGGTGCAACTGTTGTCGGAATAAAATGCAGTGATGGTGTAGTAGTAGCTACTGATTCATTGATTACTTGGGGTACACACATCCTAAGCGAGAAAGGAGTCAAGGCTTTCAAGCTCACAGATACCATAGTCTTGGCGTCTGCAGGACTCACGTCAGACTATCAGATGCTCGTGAACAGGCTTCAGGCTCAAATCAAACTCTATGAACTGAATCAGAAGAAGGATATCACTGTAAAAGCACTCTCAAAAATGATTGCTAATACTCTCTATTCTCGACGTATGGCACCATTGTATGTCCAGACTGTTGTAGTTGGAGTTGATGCAAACGGACCGCAGCTTTTCACACTGGACATGGGCGGATCACTTATGCCAGACGAATTTACAGCTGCTGGTTCTGGAACGGCAACTGCCTACGGTGTACTCGAGGATGGCTTCAAACCAGATTTGACTGTAAAGGAAGCTGAAGTGATTGCTATCAATGCAGTAAAGGCAGGCATCGCAAGAGACGCCCAATCTGGTGGCGACGTTCGTGTCATGAGTGTGACAGAGAGCGGCGTTGCCGAGCGTATTGTCAGCTAAAGCGCGTGTACCTTTTGGCATCGCACACCCTCATCTTCAGGACTCATTCTTCATCAAGATATAGTGTAGCAGCTCTTGTGGGTGTTGTTGAAACAGACCATAGACTTGCTAGCCTCAGCATCAAAGCACCGATTGAACACTCGTTGAAATCAATACAGAAGAGTGTTGAGCAAGGACCTACAATACTCGCCCATTCAGTGATGAGCACACAAACTGAACGTGTCTACAAGGAAGTTCGTGAGATGCGTGAGAATATTGGAAAAGCTGTCACGATAATAGGCGGTGGTGCGCATGCAAGCGTTCGTCCCTTAGAATTGCTCGAGAATGGTTTTGACTATGTAGTTGTGGGTGAGGGAGAGAAAACATTTCCCGAACTTTTGTGGCATCTCCTTAATGACAAAGACCCTCTGGAAATACACGGTGTTGTGGGTGAAAATGCTGTGAACTGTCCGCGACCAAGAGACCTACCCCCTGTTGATCTCAACGATTATCCTCCGTTTGCTCTGGGGATGAATATCATGGGACCAATTGAAATCACGCGTGGTTGCCCCTACTCGTGTAAATTTTGTTGCACTCCATTTCTGACCGGTGGAAGAGTGCGACATAGAACTATCGAATCTGTTGTAGATTGGCTGCAGCGTGCAGTAGAAATGAGTGGTTTCGAACGTACATGGTTTCTTTCGCCTAATGCCCTGTCGTATGGTGGTCATGGTCGAACTGTAGAATCTGACAGGATTGAGTCATTATTGAAAGCTGTTACAAGCGTTGAAGGATTGGAGGAGGTCTTTTTCGGTTCATTTCCCTCAGAAGTCAGACCTGAATTCGTCAGTAAACCTATCCTTGAGATGATGAAGGGCTATGTTGCTAACAAGACCCTTCAGATTGGACTACAATCTGGCAGTAATCGTATTCTAAAAAAAATAAACCGCCACCACACTGTTGAGGAGGGTATGAATGCAATCAGGACTGCACTAGATTGCGGTTTTGTTCCTCATGTCGACATGATTTTTGGACTTCCTGGCGAAACCACAGAAGAGATGTATGAAAGTGTTGAGCTATGTTATTCCTTAGCAGAGATGGGAGCTAAAACACATGGTCATGTGTTTATGCCATTACCAGGTAGCGCGTTTGAAAAAAGACCTCCGGGAAGACTTGATCAGGAAAGTCGAAGACGTCTTGGAGATCTCTCAAGAAAGAAACTTCTGACAGGTTCGTGGAGCACTCAAGAAACCATAGCTGAAAAACTCTCTTCACGATGTGAAAACTAGTTGGCTGTGGACAATGCCAAACGCTGATAAGACATACAATAGAGTCAGCATCGATTTAGTTTGAGTTCAGATATGCCATCAGAATTGAGCGAAAAGCTCGAAAAGCAGGGATACCACCTCCTTGGAAAGAGAGGTGCATACAAGGCATGTCAATGGCAGAAAAAAGCTCTTCTTAACGGAGATGCATGTTACAAACAGAGATTCTACGGTATAGAGTCACATCGCTGTCTGCAGATGACTCCTGTAGTGGACAAGTGTACACAGAGTTGTGATTTCTGTTGGCGTGTCACCCCTTCTGACATTGGAACCAAATGGGATCAGGTTACGGTTAATGAGACAGATGTTATTCCTGTAGAGGACCTGATGGATGCGGTACTTATGGCCAATCTCAGGACTCTTGGTGGTTATAATCCAAAGGGGGGAGCTAAGGTTTCGGAGAGAATGTACAAAGAGGCGAGAGAACCAAAACATGTAGCCATTTCCCTAGCAGGTGAGCCAACTCTTTACCCAAACCTCAGTGATTTCATTGACGAGATACATGACAGGGGAATGACCTCATTCTTGGTTACAAATGGCACTCTTCCAAATGTCCTTTCAGATATTTCATTGCCTACACAGCTTTATCTAACATTAGCAGCCCCTGATGAAACAACCTACAAGACCTTGTGTGGACCAAGTATTAAGAATGGGTGGAATAACATTAAAGAATCACAAGAATTACTGAAATCCCTAGACTGTAGAACAGTAAACAGGTTAACAATGGTAGCAAACCGCAATATGCACGACCCGCACGCATATTCAAGACTCATTGAAACTGGTGAGCCAGATTTTGTTGAGGTGAAGGGCTACATGTTTCTTGGGTCATCCAGAGCGCGACTTGACAAGTCCAATGCACCATCACATCGTGAGATACGTGCATTTTCTAAGAAGATTGCAACATTGACAGGGTACTATTTGGTTGATGAGCAGGTAGAGAGCAGGGTCGTGTTGCTATCACACAGCAAACAAATAAAGAAGCTATGACTGAGTTGAGGGAGAGTGAAATGAAACTTTCAGAGATACTTAAGCCACTAAGGGAAGAAATCGATGATGACGATACTGTCCGTGAAAAGACTCTCCCCCTTGCACGAAACGCGGTCAGGAAATGTAGCGAAGCCATCAAGTCAGTGCATCGTGGGCGATTCGAAGAGGCTAAGACCTTAATCTCTGAAGCCAGTAAAATCATAGGACAAACAAATTCGGAGATGACTAAGAGCGAATATATGTCTAAATCCAGAAATCTTGACGTGGCATATCAAGAACTAGCTGAGGCTTCGAACCTTCTCTCTCTCATAGAACAGGGAAAATTCACTCCGCCAGATGAGCATAATATCCCGGTCAGGTCATATCTCACTGGTCTCGCAGACACTGTTGGTGAGTTGAGGAGAGCGTCACTAGACCTCCTACGCAATGATGGTCTGGATCATGCGGAGAAACTCCTGTCATTCATGGAAGAGATACTCGAGGAATTGCAGACCTTTGACTATCCAAACGCCCTAATACCGGAGTTAAGAAGAAAATGTGACGTTTCACGTGGTCTAATAGAACGCACGCGAGGAGACCTCACAAGAGCAGTTGGTCAGAGTAAGCTCATAACCAAGTTAGAGGGAATTGAGGAGAGATTGAAGGAATAAGAGGAGGATTAGACTTGATTATTCCAGACATCTGGTTCACTTTATACACACTGGCAAACAAAGGAGCGATTCACAGTAAGACCATCCTCACCACACGGGAGCTAGGTGAAATACTAGAGGTTAGTCAACAGACAGCCTCTAGACGAATTACACAATGCACTGAGGAGGGTTACTTGAGTAGGATTCACACTGCTGAAGGAATGCTTCTACAGATAACTGACAAGGGTCGCCAGGAACTATTACGTATTTTGACCAATCTAGAGATTGCATTCACTCCTCCAGAAGATGAGATTGTCATTAGAGGACACGTTGTTACAGGTCTGGGCGAGGGAGCCTACTATGTGGATGTATATTCATCCAAACTCCAGTCCGCGTTAGGTTTCAAACCACATCTCGGAACCCTAAATGTCAAGATTGTTGACGAAGAGTCTAGAAAGGCAATTAGTAGGATGAAGAACACTACTCCCTTGGTCCTCAGTGGTTTCAGTCACAAAGGGCGTACTTTTGGTGATGTCATTTGTTATCGTGTTAAAATGAACAAGAAGATTGAGGCAGCGATTGTTATCGCTCAACGCACTCATCACAGTGATGAGATTCTTGAAGTTGTTGCTCCTGTATACATCAGAGATGCCTTGAAACTCAATGATGATGATGAAGTCACACTCATCGTAGTCCCATTACACATGGCGACCTAATCTAGTGGCCGTATTCTCCAGTCAATGGAACAAAAGCAACTCCACCCCAGCGCTTCTGAGTGACTCTCCCTTTCTCATCCTTCTCAACCATCATGAGTTCCTGGAAGAATCCCTTGGAGCCCACAGGGATTAACATAACACCACCGGGAGCGAGTTGGTCAATCAGAGGTTGGGGAGTCGCGGGTGCCGCTGCAGCAACGAGAATTCTATCAAAAGGAGCTTGATCTGGAAGACCAACTCCTCCATCAGAATGAATCAGTGTGACTCGACCATCGTATCCAGTCCGCTCAAGATTGTCACGTGCAAACCTGATGAGTCCGTCTACAATCTCAATTGTAAATACATGACCAGGGTTCTTGGAACCCTCGGGGGCTACTAATTCCGCACACAAAGCGGCATGATATCCAGACCCTGCACCTATCTCTAGTACTTTGTGACCAAGTTCCAGTGCTAAACTTTCACACATTATCGCGCACATATGGGGTGCAGAAATCGTCTGACCAAGACCAATAGGGAGCGGAGAATCGCGATAAGCGTGGCTCCGAGAATCAGGTTGAACAAACTCTTCCCTAGGTACGGTCCTGAATGCACGTTCCATCTCATCACTCTTGATGTAACCATTGTTTCTGAGTCTGCGTACTAGATTGTCCAAGTCCTTCTTGGAACCGTCCTCGGGTTTAAACACAGTTTCCTTAAACTTACCCAAAGTTGATCGCTCCTTAGATGTTCATTTGATGGGTCTTGTAGGTCCTTAAATGCTCAACCACCTCAATGAGTATTGAGGTTTCCCTGACACAAAATAGACCTCACAGAGTCTTTCCCAGTGCCGCTCTTGGGAGCACTTCACTCTGGTGTTCAAGATTGTGCAACTTACAATGATCGGTATGCGAATCAATGATATTGAGGATATGCAGTCATAAAAACCATGTGCAGAGTGCGGTTCAGTGCTTATGGACATCAAAATATCATTGGTGAACATAAGACAACTGTCGAGTTGACATCGGAGGACTATCTCAGTCCTCGTGGGAATTGTATCATAGGTGTGCGTGTAGACTTAACACTGAATGAGCTAGATGCAGAGTTCAAGCGACTAGCCTTGTTAGGAACAACCACGATTGAACTGAGAATGAGCGTAGATGGATTAGTAGAAAAGGTGACTGGAACTGGAGGGTCTGGACTGATTTATTCAGACCCAACAAGTATGGTCGCTAGAACAAGCTCCTACGAATGCGGGCGTACTCTCATGATCAATGCAGACAAGGCTGCATCAGACTTGAGTCGTAACTTTGTGGAGAGATTGAAGGATAGATATGCGGTTATTGATTGTGAGCTGATTTTCTCTACTCAATGAGTAGGTCAATTACCATCTGAAACTCGTAAGGGGCACTATCTCGGACCCGTCGAATTCGACCTACCTCTTGAACAGATCTACCTGATTCCTCAACTAGTTTGAGGGCTTTATTTTTGATTTCATCTTCAGGATTCTTGCCACCAATGAAATCGTAGTAATGTATGACTCCATTTAGTTTCAAGACTCGACATGCATCAGAAACAAAATCGAACGCACCTGATGGGTGATTCATGATCACTCTGTCGGCAACTGCTTCCTCACTCTTGGAGGTGTACTTCCTTGCATCTCCAATTATTGGTTCGATTGTTCCTAATAGCCGATTTAGTTTCATGCTTTCTTTGAGAAGGTTAATTGCTTCAGGGTTGATATCAATGGCAACAACATGTGCCGCGCGTTGCCTTGTGATATGAACTGGAAAGGGACCAACACCACAGAACATGTCCACAACTAGCTCGTTTTCCTGAACAAGTTGAGCTATTCTGTTGTGTTCTTCTAGTAATCGTGGACTGAAGTAAGCCTTGGATAGATCTACAGCGAGTCGACAACCGTACTCTGTGTGAATAGTATTGGTTTTGATCTCACCTGCGAGATGCTGATACTCCCTTGTACGAGTTGTTCCCGATATTGCTCCTCTCTTAGCTAGAACTGTCGAGAAGTTCTTGTGAACATCATGGAAAACCCTCCCAATCAAATCGGAGTGCTCTGACAGTTCTTCTGGAATCTCGAGAACAGCGATATCGCCTATCAGATCGTAAGCACGTGGGACTAGAGCAAGTTCGCTTGTAGTCAAGTGATCCTCGAGAGCTTCTGCTAACGTCCGTGGACCCTGAAGGGCACTCTCAAACTCTCTTTCACCAACATCACAATCGATTGGTCCGGTGATACCAATAATCTGTTCCTTCTGTAGTTTTTGATGTAGAGGCATGTAGAGACTGGTATTTTGGGACACAATCTTGAAGTCTGTATCAAGAAAACCGTGTTCTAGTAGTATCTTCCTAATCCGTTCCCCTTCGTTTGCTGGAACTTTCAGGAAAGGTTTCTTTGATGACATCATCTTGGGGGCGTACTCAAGAACCTAAGACACTTGCGATATTGTGTCAGGAACATAGTCGAATGAATTCTTTTCCTGCTCCACTCTTAGTTCCCACCATTATTTGGTACAGGATTTCATCTCCTCTAATCACTTTCTGTAAAGTTCCAGATACTTCTACTCGATCGCCGGGTTTGAGGAGTCCACCAAAGGCACCATCATAGACCAAAATCCTGTTCACACGCTCACCATCAATAGTATTCAGGGGTTCTGAACGTCCCTCATAGATTGCAGGATGAAAGATACCAAACTCTGTTGAATCGATATCCATCGTTATTGTCACTGGCTCTGAAGATATCGAAGCATACGATTCACTGCCATGCTGAATTGGTGCTTCTCCGGGTAGGAGTATCGGTGTGATTCCTATACATATTGAATCCAGACAGAGTGCCTTTCGACGAGTGAATAGATTCTGTAAGTCCTGAGATTTCATGATTGGCACTCTTGTGTGAACTCGTGACATGGCATGTTTCCAATCAGGAAGTTCCCGCAATCTGGTGCCTTCCGTTCGTTCAATGATAGTTTCGTAGTTGTTGTGGAGCTTCCATGAGCTTTCAAAGCCATAGATGTTCATATTAATGTCAGAACGAATTGGATCATGCCCCTTCCACAGAATACTCCCTGCAACTCCAATACAATCGAAGGGAATCCCTAGCGAATCATGAAGAGTTGTAGCGCCACGATGGACAAGTTCCTCGAGCGTATCCTTGGGACCTTCATCAAGAATCTCCTTCAGTCTGAGCTCTGGCTTGAAGTATTTGGACACCATCTCTCTGGGAGGTTCCAACAGACTTGTTCCAAAATGCGGATCCTCAATCAAGTAATCAGAGGGGAGAATGCTCATTCCTTCAATTGTAGAGGTGACACTTCCCCAGAATATTCGTTTGTACTGGACATCTCCAGACACCCATTCACCAGATGAATTAGGTACATACTTGAGGAAAGATAATATTCGATCAGGAGGTTGGATGTATCCCAGCACCACAAACACTCGACCTTCTATGTCATGGAAAACATCACGGTCTCGCACTTTAGCAGGCAAGTCAATAAGCGCAGGGTTTGTCACTTCATCAGCTCACATGTGTTTACATTTGCCAACAGCTAGATAGATTAGATGGTCACACAATGATTGTATAGTACAATGAAAATTCTCCATTTATGTGACAGCCTTAATCCTGCCGGTCTAGGAGGATACGAGTCATATCTCTACTACCTGTCTGAACAACTTGCAAAGAGAGGGCATGAATCAGTAGTAGTCACGCAGTCACCAAGTCGCAATTCACCTAACACAATTGAGTTGGAACACTACAGAGTTTGCCACCTTCCAGGGAATTTTCTCGAGGCTAGAAAATGGGAGTTTCTTGCATTACCGGAGGATGAGCGTGAAACGGTAGTCGAACATATGTTTCAATATGATGATTTGGAACTTAATGTTAAAGCCCTGCAAGAGCAACTCAAGAACCTCATCATATATCTAAAACCTGACCTCATCCATGCACATAGTGTCTATGTCGTATTCAATCGAGTTCTCCAAGGATTGCGTGAAGATGGAGTGTTAGATGATCTACCCTCTGTTGTCACAATCCATGGTCGCCCAAAACCATTGATTTTGCCAGGTGGCAAGAAGACAACTGATTATGATGCCTTTGTTGATTCCTGTCCTTTCAGTTTGATACTTGCGGTGAGCAATAATGTTGCTGAGGTTCTCAGAGATTACATATCTAGGAGAGGACTTGATATACCGGTACAGACCCTCTACCTTGGAATAAACCTCTCAGTTTTCAGTCCACAGACTGAGGTCACAAAGAAATGGGATGTTGCCTTTCTTGGAAGACTTGAGACAATGAAGGCAGTCGACCTATTTCCTGAGATGCTCTCGCACCTCAAACCTGACTTTCCAAATCTAAAATTCCTGATGACTGGAGAAGGTTCATACAAAGACAAATTGTTGAGAGGGTTTGATGATGAAGGGGTCACCGATATGGTTGACTACCTTGGAGTTGTGGAAACCGGACAAGTTCCGGATCTCATCAATCAGAGTCGTATTTTCATCTATCCTTCCAGAGAGGAACCCTTTGGGCTCTCTATTCTAGAAGCAATGGCTTGCGGAGTTCCGGTTGTGACAACCAATGTTTTTGGTCCTAGTGAGATAATTACTCAAAACAAGGATGGCCTAGCTGTACCTCCGGGAGATGTTAATGAATTGGTCAAGGCTGTACGTTCATTGTTAGAAAACCCGAAGCTTCGAGCTGAAATCGGTAGCAATGGGAGACTGACAGTGAAAACAAAGTTCGATATCAGAATCCACGATGAAAAGCTCCTTGAGGTCTATAAGGAACTAGTAGAAACCCATAACGCAGGGAGAAAGGATTCTTAGAACCTGTTTCTCCTTATTGTCTTGCAAGTATGATTTGCGACTCCAGAATTTGCCAGAATCTGACAAACAATGGGGTAAGTACAATGACCGTTGGCAGACCCAATGTCAGTAGTGGTAATAGTTGAAATCCTATTGCAACAAGTGTTGCAATCTGTTCAACAAAAAGACCAATCAAGACTGTTAGTATAACTGCAATGATTAGACCAACTGCGGACAACACTGATAGTTTGGCAAGCGAACGACCTTTCGTAAAGTCATAATTCGCGAAACCTACGATGAAACCCATCACACCCAAAGCAAGACCATACAGTGTAAGCGCGACTATCTCTCCATTCAAGACTATGCTAGCTAGTAGACCACCGATGTACCCTGTCAATAGACCAGCAATTGGTCCTCTGATAGCTCCTACTGCGGCAATTACTGATAACGATGGAGCTAAACCAAACGTGAATAGACTCACTGCCAAGTGCGGCATTGGAATCATCTCGATGCCAAGGTAGATTATTGCACCAACTAACGAAGCTATGAGTGTAAGCAGGATTGCGTTTGAGCTCTGTATCTGTAGTTTCTCTATGAGTGTTCGACTAGGAGTTTCTTGAGGTGCTATTGATTCAGTTTCTGACATTATATCATCTCCTCATAGAATCACTATGTTGTATGAACCGGGACTCAATGTGAGTGTATAATCATCACTACCCTCTGTGGTTAGCTGCTGTAATACGAGACCACCAGCATATGCTGTTGGGGCTGAATCAAAGTTACTGAAGGTCAATGTTGCTGTCTGATCCACCTTGATATTCAAAATGAATCCTTCTTTCACCGGATCCCATTCAGCCTGATAGACCCATATGTTGTCATCATCTGCATTACTGATGAAGGGATTGTCCCAAAAGCCAGGGTTTCTTGCATCCGCAAGATCTCTCATCGTAGTGGGGATAGTTCCCCAAGTAGTGAGTCCAGTCAAAACAGGTTCTAGTACCTTCATGAGTGATGCTAGACCATCTTCGTAGTGCAAAGCCCGGCCATCAGAAGACCAAGCTGCATTGCTGGAACCAAGCCAAAAGTTCCAGAGCCTTTCCACTGTACGCTGATCGCCTCTTTGGTTTGCAAGTGGCATGGAAAAGAGACTACCAAGTACGCTTTGGATGTCAGTGAATTGATTTGGATAATTGTACGAACCAGCTATGTACATCTTATCAGCTGAAACATCTCTTCCATATGCATCAAGGAAATTCGGATAATCATAGATGGTTTCATTCTCCTGAGTGTACTCGAGAAACATCAAAGCCCATGAAGTTCCATAGCCAGATACTACAACACCCTTTTCGTCAGTACTAACGTATGGATATTCCGTTTCTGATTCCTCTGTAGCACCCAACGTGGGAGATACTACACTCACATATGAGAAAAGGTCATAATCATCCTGCATGATGTTGTTGAGCCAACTGAGGCCAAAGTCCCACATGCCGCTTTCCATGTAATTCTCATTGTACAGATTGTCGAACAACTCTGTTGTATAGATGGGTATACTATTGCAATTTACAAACACGAATTGTGGCTCGCATGGAATAAGACCGGTCTTCCAGATTCCTCCTTCTTGTGGATTTCCATACCCATCTGTGGTAAGCGAATTATTCCAGTCTTCTACAAACCAAGTAAGCTCATCTGTCATATCACCGGTATTGAAAAGCCTCTCATACAGGGCCAACATCAGAGCATAATGGCCAGTCCACATGATATTAGCTGGACCACGGAATCCACCAACAGGTAGACCACTAGAGTTTGCGGGATCGGGGAAGTAATATTGGGGGTAACTGGTTCGACCCCATTCCCAGTACTCCATGGAGTCGTTTCCGTACTCTGCTATCGTGGTGTTCATTTTCTTGATTTGTGTATATGAAAAGTTTTGGTAACGAACAGTACGGTAACCAGGAGTAGTTTCAAAGAGCGTTGACATAACATACGTCATAAACGCAGTGAAGTAATTCCGCATTCCTGAAAGCCACCCGTCGGTATACCAACCATCAAACTCGTTGTAGGCTTGATTTGTTGTGATGCGATCAAAAAAGTTGAACATACCCAGCTGTTCACGGGTAAGTGATTTGTAGTCAGCAAAGTTGAAAGTAACACCATTGATTGTCTGAGAACTCATTGTTGTTGGAGGAGGTGGAAGGTTTCCGAAAGTCATTCCAGCTAACAATATTGTGATAACGAGCATTGAAACAATGAGCTTGTTCTGTTTTAGAATCTGGGACATTAATGATCACATCTTGGAGTTCTGGAAATTCAAGGAAATGGAAGAGTCCCGTGTGGGGTTCACTCGTCCCATAAATACTTTACAGAAATTTGGTTGGTATTTTCATCGACGTGTATCTATCATGAGGAATTCTTGATAACGTAACATTATCCTCTGAAGGCGTTCATGAATCTCATCTTTTTCTCTTTCTCTTTCACTGAAAACTTCCTGCAACTCTTCACATTGTAGCAAGGTATCGAGTGCTGATTCCAGCTCTCTACAGAAGACACCTATT
>VAPB010335582.1_pt1 | contig 36058 bp, 30 predicted proteins | sample 3395101 | NCBI WGS metagenome assembly VAPB01 (sample SAMN08290433, study PRJNA428436) | hydrothermal vent metagenome | isolation source: Deep-sea hydrothermal vent chimney | place: Indian Ocean: Southwest Indian Ridge | reverse complement strand
GAAGGTTTTCATAGGGATATTGTGGTCCATTTCACTGCTTGAGGAATGCATGGTGTTTATTAAAAAATCCGGTCTCATCCCTAATCTTAACCAGTATAAATTATATATTTTAAATTGTAAAATGTTTAGTCTGGTCAATACAATTAGAATGAATAGCAAATGTTAATGAGCGAATGTAATAATAGATTTTAATCCTAACATTCAGATTTCCTGTGGTATTGCCACAGGGAAGATCAATAGTTTTCTTTTCTTTATCAAGGAGTATATTGTTTTTGCGGCTGTATTGAGTAGCTATATCACGGTTTACCCTCCTCGGGAGGGTTGAACCTCCATGATTTAGGTTTTTACAAAAGCAGTGGCTTTGTGAGAATATGTCAATTAAAAGTCTGCTCCTGTAAAAGTCTGCTCCTGCTTTTGTACATTGCACTTCAGGCTGTTTTATGATATAGTTTTATCAGTTTTAAGCAATTACTTAATAATTAACCTTTTACAGGGAGGGATGTATGAAGAAAAAGAAAAAAGGAGCATTTGAAAAGAAACTTAAAGCATATTCTGCTGTAGCAACCGGGGCACTACTGCTTGCACCATCAGCAAATGCAGCTGTTCAGTACAGCGGAATCCAGAACATTGACCTTAATTTCGGTCAGCAGACATATATTCTTAATTTAAATGGAGATGCAGTTAACGATTTCAGTTTCGATGTTTGGACCTCGAACAGCGTTGCTACCGGGGTTGGGATATACCCTCTAACAGCAAATGCTTCCTGGATAGATGATTACTCTTATTATGACCCTGCCAGACTGCCTGCCGGCTACCTTGTTCAAAACACCCTTATATATACACCAACATATAATTGGGATAATGAGTCAAATGACACTCTTGCCTCTACCGTTACAGACTCTACATCCGGAATGTTCAATAATCGGATCGGTTGTATAGGAGTTAGATTTGATGTTGGCGTTGCTGCACCGGATATAAGGTATGGATGGATTCAGTTCCAGGGCACGGTTACACCCGGTGTTTCTGCAACAGGAAGAATTATCGACTGGGCGTATGAGGATACAGGCGCTCCAATACTTACAGGCGCAGGCGGTCCTCCGGGTACATGTGCTTCTGCTCCTCCAACACCTGTCCCCACCTTTAACCAGTGGGGCTTGATTGTTCTAATCGCACTGCTTGCAGGTGCAGGCACTTTGATGCTAAGGAAACGGGAAGAAGCATAAAGGCCGTGATCAGTGATGCGTGACGCGTAACAGGGATTACTGATTATATATTAATAAAAAAAGGGGGTCGTAACGACCCCCTTTTTTTATTTCAATAAATAATTCAGGTTTTTATAGAGACATAGGCTTTCTGATATAGAACGTATAGCGAGCGGATGCGAGCCTGCCTGCCGGCACCTGGAAAAGAATATCTAAACCACATAACAAAAAGTTTCTTTGATATAACGTTTATTTTCCTGTGTTTGCTATCAGTGATCATGGTTGTTATATCGAATATTAATGAGTAAGCAGGATAGCTAACAACAATTCATAACGATTATGTAACTTGTGAGATATTTGGCAGGATCCGGAATTATTGCTTTTCCGATTTAATTGTCTTCAACACATCTTTTAGCACAGGCCTGACGAGTTTATCTTTAGTACGGCCAATCGCCTGTTTGCTTTTAATAATCAATTCAAGTGGTAGTACCGACACTTTAAAATCATCCAAAGGTATTTTTATTGCCTGTTTTTTGATTTCGGCATATTTGCCTAAACCATGTATCATGAATTACAATATCAAAAAGCTTAACAGCATCTCCTCTATTCCTTCTTGAAGTGTCTGATTCTATTGCATTTTTGAATTTCCTTCACAATGCAATATTTCAAATGACAATTCATAAGTTTTTAAGTTTTTTGATTGAAATTTAAAAGTAGTGATGATATGTTTTTACTAAACAATCTTGACACTAAAAGGATTTTATTGATAACCTTTCTTAAATAATAAACAAAAAATTGTGCTTAAAAGGAGGATATATGCTAAAGGTCCATAAGAGTTTTTTGATAATGTTTATATTTATTGTTCTGGTCTTATTTTGTTCTACACAGGCTGATTCTGCTTTGCTGGGCTCAACAGGCAATAGCGGTGCTAATGTATTAATTTCAATAGATACAGCAACCGGTTTAGGTACTGCTATTGCGCCACAGGGTGCGCTTGGTCCTGTCACAGCAATAAAGGCGCGAAGTGATGGTGTTCTTTTTGGAACTATTGGCGGAGGTATAGGTAATTTCATTACCATTAATCCCATTACCGGGGTAGAAACATTGGTCGGCACTAGTGCCGGAAGCCGGGTTAATGGCCTTGAGTTTGTAGGCTCGACTCTTTATGGAGTACGTTGGCCGAGCAGCACTTTTGGCGGGTGTTGTTCAGATTTAGTAACAGTAAACCAGACAACCGGGGCCTTAACTTTAATTGCTCCTATTAGAATCAACGGTGTAACCCAGACCTGGGCAACAGGAATAGCCTATGACCAAAATACCAGCACTATGTATGTTGTCACTTTTAATGGTGGTATTAGCCTGTCCACTATTAATCTGACCACAGGTTTTGCTGCTATTGTGGGGCCTTTTGGAGGATTTGGAGGTACAAGGGCTCTGGAGTTTGACGACACTACCGGTATTCTTTATGGAGGTGCATCTGGTGGGCGCCTTTTAACCATAGACATTGCTACAGGTATAGCTACCGAGGTTGGACTTACAGGTTTCGCTATCAGCGGACTTGCTTTCCTTGATACTACTGATACAGATGGTGACACTATAATAGACCTGCTGGACCCTGACGATGATAATGACGGGGTACTTGACGGAAATGATACAGACCCTCTTGACCCTGATGTTTGTGAAGATGTTGATGCTGACACATGTGACGACTGTGCAATAGGGACAGATGATTTTGGCCCTCTTGCTGACAATGATCCTTTTAATGACGGTTTTGATACTAACGGAGATGGTATATGCAATGCAGGCGTGCCAGCTCCCACCATGACAGAATGGGGAATGATAATTTTTATGGTGTTTGCAGGGCTTGGCTCTATTTACTATATAAGGAGAAGAAAGGTAGCAGGTTAAAAGATAAGTTTATATAAAGTTAACTAAAAGGGCAGAATATTATTTCCTGCCCTTTTTAATTATTTGTTCTCTATAATTCAGAATGGACAAACTATGGGAGTTCGACTCCCATAGTTTTAAACCCTGCTCTTGTTTTTTTCTAAAAAACAGACTTATTTGTCCTCTATGTAATTATTTCTGTCCTCTTTTTTCGCTATTTTCTTAAAATAATGTTATTGCGTTAAAAACCAAAATCCACCATAACCCCTTGAAAAATAAGTATTTCCTTGTTCCTGCTTGACAAGGGACGTATGTTGTTATATGATATGTTTAGAACGAACTAAACGAAATATATAAAAAGGAGAGCTTATGGAACCCGAACTTATCTCAGCCCGCGAAAATTTTATACAGGGAATAAGCCGAATTGCCCATTTCTGGGGTCTGCCCAAAGCAATGGGAGCTATTTACGGAGCTATTTATCTGTCTCCCACCCAGCTTACGCTGGATGAATTAGTTGAACAGGTCAGTATAAGCAAGGGAGCTGTCAGCACTAATGTCCGTAGTTTAGAGCGTTTGGGAATGATTCATAAGCATTTTAAAGTAGGAGACCGCAAGGATTACTATGTTGCTGAAACTGATTTCTGGAAAATAGTTAAAGGTATTCTAAAGGAAAGAGAAAAGAATGAATTTAATGTTGCCCTGCGTACTGTCAGTGACAGCCTGGAAATAGTGCAGAGCGCAAATCTGAAATCATCTGAACTGGCAGATTTCTATCAGGACAGGATGAGAGGAATGAAAAAGTTTTTTGATTCCCTGGATAATCTGGTTGCTACAGTGATTGCTCTGGATGAACTGCGAGCAGGAACAATCAATAAACTATTCGGAAAATCTTCTGTTAGGTAACCTGGTTGCCCATTATTAACTGTGAACGCTTTATCATTGTCGTCAGTATACTGGCTTGAATAAGCTATTTTAAAAGCGTCATTTCTTTCAAAACCAGCCCTTAAAGCAATAATATAAGTAATATAATAATGATATTCGTTATCCATTAATTAAAAATAAAGATTGGAATATTTTGTAGCGTTTCATTTTTGCCACCTTATAAAAATCAAAATAAAAAACCGAGCATACCAAGGTTTTATCCTTCGGCAGCTCGGCTGTCTTCTTTCAAATAAGACCCGCTACTTTCCGACCCCTTCTCACGAAGGGTGTGGCTTTATCGGGATGGTTTATATACCCAAAATATATCATAACAGGCATGAAAATCAAGAAAAAAATGGTGTTCATAACTTCCGGTTATCAACAACTTAGAATCTTCATCATAATGCAAGATAGCAGGAAGTAACTGTGACAACGTTTTCGGGACTGTCAGACTCTTTTTTGATGTGGTATATCAGTATTTATATCCAGTATACCAGGACGACTGGTGGGGGTAGGGTACCCCCCCATACTGTGACCAAATTGTGACAGAATATTACTGAAGGGCCGGGAAAATATAGAAACAAATAGAAAATCCAGAGCCATGATTATGATTATAATTCAACAAGTTAATTAAAAAAGCCAAGCTGGAGGCCGTTTTGTTAAATTTGTTTGTTTACCACTTTCACGGCGGTAACAGGGGTTCAAATCATTTTGATGAGCCTAGGAGAAATAGGATTCTTATTTTTTTCTTTTCTATGCTCCCATTGATTATTTTAGGTCTGTGAACGGCTGTGAGGGTTAAGCCCCGTATAGGCTATTGCCTATGAACTACGGGGCCAAGAAAATAATTCGTGTCTGAAGACCGAAGGGATGAGTTTGAATAATTTTACCGAACAGGAGTGAAACAGACCGTATAAAAATAATCACAGGGCCACCTTTCTTTGGTTACTTACTTTTGTGGTAAAAGAAAGTAACTCGGGTGTGGGTGAAACGCCACAGAAAAAAAACCCGGGGGCATGGGGGCGGAGCGCCCCATTCTATAAACAAAAAACCTACAAATTTGTATATCCTACAAAATTGTAGGATATACAATCAAACACAAACCTTTAGAACCAACCACTTACCCTCTGGCACGATATTAGCAACACTATAGTAAAGGTGTCCTCCTTCGCAGAACAGACAGCTTCGGAGGATGGAAATACCCTGTAGAGTTGAAGGCGTATACATACTAATAGTGTATTGCACAAACTATTAGTATGTATTATAATAAGCGCCAGGCTGTTTAAGAGCGCAGCGTCGTATACCGGGAGGGTTTCATAAACGGTTATTGACGCTTTTTTTAGCGAAAGTTGTATGACATTAATGTTAAGGCAGATACAATAATGTCAATGGGACGTGGAGCTGAAAGCTCTTTACGTTCCCAAGGATAAATAAAATGTGCAGATTAGTTGCCATAACATCAGATGAATACTTTTCTCCAATGGAGAATATCCTTGCGCTTGATACCATGAAGGAAGGGCATGACGGCTCAGGACTTGGTCTGGTTATGAAGAACCTGGGAGGAGAGTTTGAGGGTTTAAAAGAGTACCCTATACTTTCTGCCATATGCTCTGACAAAGGACTGGAGGTTCTTGACAGCTATATGGAACAGCAGGGTTTCCGCGTAAAGCATGTGTGGACCCCGAGTATCAGAAGCAGAAACGGAATACCAAGGCATGACCATTACATTACCAAGGTATATGAATATCCCGGGGCATATGCAGATAAGTCTGAAAGGGAAAAGGAAGAACTTCTTAAAGATTCACGTATAGCCCTCAGGAATATGGGAGAGAGTGACGGCTCAATATTTGTTTTTTCATTTTATCCTGACATAATCACTCTTAAAGAGGTCGGTGACCCTCTCCAGCTTGGAGAGTTTTTTGGGCTGGATAAAGACCCTATTAATGCAAAAATAATTTTTGCACAGGGAAGGCAGAATACAAATTATCAGATATATCTTTATGCATGTCACCCGTTTTTTTTACAGGGGTACTGCACCATGACAAACGGTGAAAATACCGCTTTTATACCTATAAAGGAATTTCTCATGAGCAGGGGGAATTCCGGATATATGGGATATAACAGTGACAGCGAAGTCTTTAATCATATACTTCATTACATGTGCAGGGAGCTTGGTTACCCGCTTCAATATTATAAGGATGTAATCACTCCGCTTCAGAATGTCGAGATGCAGGAACGTAAAGACAGTGATGCTATCAGGCTTCTTAAGATGTCTCTGAGGCCTCTTTGCATTGACGGCCCAAACTGCGTAATAGGGTTTACCCCTGACGGTACAACCTTTATGGTGCAGGATTCAAAAAAATTAAGGCCGGGCATTGTTGGCGGGGTAAAGGGAAAATACGGGCTTATGTCTGAAGCGTGCGGTCTTGACAGTTCAATACCGGACAGGAACAAGGAAAGTGATATTTTCCCTATGAAATATGATCTGGTTATAGTAAGTCCCGATGCACAGGAGGTAAAGGTATGGAACCAGCTGCACGGGTAGATAAAAATCATGAACTCACATTACAAGACTTCCCCTATATAGTCAGGTGGAGAGAGGACAGGTGTACGCGCTGCGGTAAGTGTACTGCTGTATGCCCGGTTAAGGCTATTGAAGCGGATGTTTTTTCACAAAGAGTTGTAAAGTCAGAGGGTAATGTGCCTGAACCCGCTGCTGTAAGGAGCATTATACATGTTGTCAGGCAGGTTAATGATATTGACCGTTACTGTACCGGCTGCGGTGCCTGTGCTCTTGTATGCCCAACTGTTGCGATTGAACCTGAATTCAACCCCCGGCACAGGTTTCTTATGTTTAAAAACAAAAAAGGTATGCCTTATGCCCGAGGAGGCCGGAGGAATGATCCCGGCGTTTCAACTCTTGATAAGCTTAAATTTACCAGAATATCCATGCTTACTGATCCTGCTCTTGACGCGGGCAGACATGAATTTTACATACGAACGCTTCTGGGAAGAATACCGTCTGCAGAAAATCTGCCTATAAAATTAGAAGACGGAAAGCTTGCAGTTAAAAAGGACGCGTTTATACCGCCTGTTCGTGAGATATATCCTATCATGATAGGGAGCATGTCCATAGGCGCGCTTTCACCTCCGATGTGGGAAGGGCTTGCCATGGGGGTTGCATACCTTAATGAACAGGAGAACATGCCCGTTGTTATGTGTTCAGGAGAAGGCGGGATGCCGCCCAGACTGCTCAGGTCCAGATTCCTGAAATATTTTATCCTTCAGATCGCATCAGGTTATTTTGGCTGGGACGAAATAATACATGCTCTTCCTCATATGCAGGAAGACCCGGCAGCAATTGAGATCAAATACGGTCAGGGTGCCAAGCCGGGTGACGGCGGACTTCTTATGTCCTACAAAGTATTAAAGCTTATCGCGGGAATTCGCGGTGTGCCTATGTATGTAGACCTGGCATCACCGCCTACGCATCAGACTAAATATTCTATCGAAGAATCAGTTGCCAAGATGATCCAGTCAATGTCAATGGCATGGGGTTTCAGGGTTCCTGTTTATCCAAAGATATCAGGCACAAGGAGCGCTCAGTCTGTGCTTAATAACCTGGCGCGCAATCCGTATGCCTCTGCTCTCTATATAGACGGAGAAGACGGGGGTACAGGCGCTGCATATAATGTATCAATGGACAAGATGGGCCATCCACTGGCATCTAATTTAAGGGACTGCTACCTTGACCTTGTTAAACAGGGCAAGCAGAACGAGCTTCCCCTTATAGCAGCGGGCGGGGCTGGAAAGACTGGTAATCTGGCCGCTAATACTGCCGCGCTGATAATGCTGGGGGCTTCGGCGGTTGCTATAGGGAAATATATAATGCAGTCTGCTGCAGAGTGTTTTGGTGATGAATATAACAGGTGTAACCTGTGCAATACGGGCAGATGTCCAAGGGGCATAACTACTCAGGATCCAAAACTTTACCGCAGGCTTGATGCTGATAAAGTAGCTGAACGTGTTGTTGACGTGTTTAAAGCGGCTGATGTTGAGCTAAGGAAAATTTTTGCTCCCATGGGAAGGTCAACACAGCTTCCAATAGGGATGTCTGACGGGCTGAGTGTCGGGGATGAAGATATAGCAAAAAGACTTCAGATAAATTATGCGGTATAACCAAATGCGGAGTTTGGAATGCGCCTGCCTGCCGGTAGGCAGGGAATGCGAATTAAAACAAACTAAAGAGACAAAATTATGAAAACATTTGTGATCAAAGGCAGAATTAACGGAAAACGCGTTCCCTCAAGGGTGCTGGAGGAGCAGATCCAGGATTCCGTAAAGAACGGCGCCCGTGAATTGCATATTTCTGCTGATGGGCAGCACGGTATAGGCGGCCGCATATGGCCGAGAGATGAAACGGTTCAGATAAAAGTTACAAAGCCTGTGGGCCAGAGGCTCGGCAGTATGGGTATGAACGGTACAGAGATAACAGTTCACGGAGGTGTTTCCGATGATGCGGGCTGGCTTAACTGCGGCGCAAAAATAACAGTGCTGGGTGATGTAACAAATGGCGCGCATAACGCGGGTGCTCAGGGAATTCTTTATGTGCAGGGCGGAGGCGGAGCGCGCTGTGACACTATGACAAAGTTTAATCCAAGGTTTGAGCCTTTACAATCATGGTATTTCCGTGATGTCGGGGATTCTTTTGCAGAGTTTAAAGCAGGCGGTATAGCTGTTGTATGCGGTGTAAACCCGAGAAATCCGGAGAATATTCTGGGGTACAGGCCGTGTGTAGGGATGGTAGGCGGTACGATTTATTTCAGAGGCCCGATTGAGGGGTATAGTACAAGTGACGTACAGTGTATTGAACTTTCCTCTCAGGACTGGCAGTGGCTGACAGAAAACATGAAGCCTTATCTTGAGGCCATTGACCGCATGGACTTTTACAAAGAATTGACCGGATCGCCTGATGAGTGGAAAAAGATGATCTCCAATACACCGGCTGAAAAGGCTGAAAGAAATAAAACCCTCAGGATGCCGGCATCCCGGTTCAGGACTGAAATGTGGGAGCCGGGGACTGGTAAGGGCGGTATATTTGCTGAATATATTGACCATGACCTGACTGTATTGCCTTATATTACAACAGGTGCAAACAGGCGCAATAAGCCTTTATGGAATAACGAGAAATATTCACCTCCCTGTGCTTATAACTGCCCTACGCATATTCCGACTCACAGGAGGACACGGCTTATAAGAGAGGGCAAACTGCAGGAGGCCCTGAAGCTTGTGCTTCAGTACAGCCCTATGCCTGCTACTGTGTGCGGTCAGATATGTCCGAACCTGTGTATGAACAGCTGTACAAGGGGTGTTGTTGACAGGCCTTTGAATATTCAGGAGATGGGGAGGCTCAGCCTTAACCTTAAGGCGCCTAAACGTGCGAAACCTACAGGCCGTAAGGTCGCAGTTATCGGCGGAGGCCCGGCCGGGCTTTCTGCTGCATGGCAGTTGAGTTTAAAAGGACATAGTGTTGATCTATATGAAGCCGAGGGCAAACTGGGCGGAAAGATCGAACTCTGTGTCCCGAGAGAACGCCTGCCCCACAGGGTACTGCTTAAGGAGCTTTCACGTTTTAAGGATATGGGAATCAAAACGCATCTTGGCCAAAAAGTTGACCGGAAAAGGTTTGAGAAAATATATAAAGACCATGAAATTGTTGTTATAGCCTGCGGAGCACATGAGCCGCTGACTCTTAAATTCAAAGGGTCAGAGAAAGCTGTATCTGCTATAGAGTTTTTGAAGGGCATTAACTTTGGCAAACTCCCTACTCTGAAAAACAAAAAAGTGGTTGTTATCGGCGCCGGTAATGTAGGTATGGATGTTGCCTCACAGGCTTTTGAATGCGGAGCAAAGGCTGTAACAGCGGTGGATGTGCAAAAACCAATGGCTTTTGGAAAAGAGGTAGAGTTTGCTGTTTCAAAAGGGACAGAGATAGTCTATCCAAAGTTTGTCCGTAAGTATGACAAAAAAGCAAAAAAACTCTATTTTACAGATAAAACTGATATGGAAGCCGACCTTGTTATTGTTGCTATTGGAGAAAAACCTTTAACAGATTTTCTGCCGCCGGATATCCATACGGAAAAGGGCTGGCTCAGGGTTAATAATATGGGACAGACCTCTGATGTTAAGGTCTTTGCAATCGGGGATGCTACAAGGCCGGGGCTTGTCACTCACGCGATAGGGCAGGGGCGTACGGTTTCAGATGTGATACATTCACAGCTTATGCACTATGATTATATGCCAGAGATAAAACAGCCCATTAACTATCAAAGGATCAGGACTGCTTATTACGAGCGAAGCGTTACGAAAAAATTTTCAGCAGCGAAAGAGGCTGATAAGTGTTTTTCGTGCGGGGCATGCCGTGACTGTCACATGTGTGAGACAGTATGCTATTGGGGTGCGATTTCACGTGTAGAAAGAAAAGGAGATAACCCTCCGTATGAATATATTGTTGATGATGAGAAATGCATAGGGTGCGGCTTCTGCGCAGGTACATGCCCGTGCGGTGTCTGGGAGATGACGGAAAACGTTTAGAGACCGTGAACCGTGATCTGTAACAAGTGACTAATAATGGTTAACGATTAACAGTAGTTATCATGAAATCTGTTACGAGCAAAAAAACTGACCTTACGGTACGTAAAAACAGGGAACTTACAGCTATCCTTGAGGTGAGCAAGGTTCTTACAACTTCTTTTGTTCTTGAAAAAAACCTTTCATCAGTCATGTCAACTCTTGGCAGTCATCTTGATATGCAGAGAGGGTGTGTGTTCCTGCTCGATCCTCTTTCCGGTGAGCTGAAAATTGTTGCGGCACACGGGCTTGCAAAAGCAAACATTGTAAAAGGCAAATACCGTATAGGAGAGGGCATTGTTGGTCGTGTGATCGAGAAAAGAACTCCTATGGTAATTCCTAATATCGGCAAAGAACCATTGTTTTTAAATAAAACCGGGTCACGGCCTGAGAAAGACGGTATTTCTTTTCTGAGTGTTCCTATTGAACTTAAAAAAGAGGCGCTGGGAGTATTGAGTGTTGACAGGATATATTCCAAGAAGCACGGCAGTATTGATGATGATATAAGGGTTCTGAAGATCATTGCTTCTTTGATAGCGCAGTTTATAAAACTCTGGGAAAGTTACGAACAGGTAGAGCAGGAAAAAGAGAAATTAAAAAGAGAGTTAAAAGGAAAGTACAATGTTGAGAACATAATCGGGCAGTCGGACAGGATGCAGGAGGTCTTTGAGTCTGTTCATCGAGTTGCGCCTTCAAAGGCGACAGTGCTTCTGCGCGGGGAGAGCGGTACCGGTAAAGAGCTGATAGCAAAAGCGATACACTACATGAGTCCGAGAAGCAGGGAACGTTTCATAAAATTCAACTGTGCTTCAATACCTGAAGGTCTTTTGGAATCAGAGCTGTTTGGTCATGAAAAGGGCGCTTTCACCGGTGCGATTTCTTCCCGGAGCGGTAAATTCGAACTGGCACACAAAGGCACTATTCTGCTTGATGAAATCGGCGATCTGCCTCTGGCGCTCCAGCCGAAAATTCTGCGTGTGCTCCAGGAACGGGAATTTGAGCGGGTCGGCAGTGAAAAGACCATTAAGGTAGATGTAAGGATAATTACCGCAACCAGCAGAGACCTGGAAGCACTGGCCTCACGGGGAAAATTCAGGGAAGACCTGTATTACAGGCTTAATGTTATTCCGATTTTCCTGCCTTCACTGCATGAAAGGGAAGAGGATATCCCGGTTCTGATAGATTATTTCTTAAGGAAGTTTAATAAAGAGAACAAAAGGTCGGTTGTTCTTGATGAAAGCGCATTGAAAGTTCTCCTGAATTACCAATGGCCCGGTAATGTAAGAGAACTCGAAAATAGTATTGAGAGGCTGGTTATCATGTCGAGTTCAGACAGGATTGGCGCAAAAGACCTGCCTGTTTCACTGAGCATTTCCCGTGCTGCTAAACCGGATCAAACAACATCGTTAACCATGGATATAGAAGAGATCGAAAGGTCAAATCTCTATAATGCCCTTGAAAAATCGGGGTGGGTGCAGGCAAAAGCAGCCAGGCTCCTGGGAATCACACCAAGGCAGATGGGATATAAGATAAAGAAGTACGGGTTGGGAAATCACAGGGGCTGAGCGGTAATAAACTCAATTCATGAAAAAGAAAATCCCGCACACATATCCCGGATACGTAATACACGGTTTTTTTTTCATCGGCCTTGTTTCAGCTTTTGCTTTCAGGTCAATCATAGTTTTTGAGCGGCTTGAACCCTTATGGGTCAGGACGGCCTGGTACATAGGAGTTTTGGGTTATATAGGATTTTTTCTGTACAGGTATGGCATTACAAGAAGAAGGAAAGGGGTAGTAAAAGAATATGATTTGATAAGCAAGGTAAAGTCTGGTGAATCCTTCACAAAAGAGGAAAGGGAAGTAGTCATATATCTTCTGTCATCAATTCAAAAATCAAGGGAAGATATAAATTATCTGGTAATCTTTATACTTTCGATACTGGCGGTAACAGCTGACCTGCTATTCAGCTTTTTCTCTTAAAGGTAAAAAAGCAGTGTAAGTGTAAGTGATTAGTGACAGGAAGAAGCAGTGTGTGTGTCCCCGTAAAGTTCCATAAAACTTGGATTACGGGACAGGCAGTGGTTAGTGCCTGTAAAATCTTTTCACTGGCACTGACACTAGTCACTGACACTTATTATGCTGACACTGACACAAGTCACTGACACTTTTTTACTTCCTGGTTTCTTTTATAAACTTGCCGTTGGGGAGATCCACTGAAAAAATCAGGCTTCCGGCAATATGTTCGCTTGTCATCAAAAGATTACGGTTTTTATCTTTAATAATCCTGATGTCCACTCCTTTGCTCTTTTGAAATCCGTATTGCCGGAGTTTTGATAAATCGGGTATTTCACCCGGATGTTTCAGCATATGCTTGTCTTTGGCCGAAAGAGCAAGTGTTAAGTCGTTTTCTGCTTTTTTGTTGCATGACATTATCAGGCTATACAGTTTAATAGTTGCTTCTGATGCTGCATTTGTCCCGTTGTATTCTGAAATAACCTTGTTCAGAAGCTTTTTCTTTTCAATCCAGTTGCCGTCTGTACGCATCATGTTTATATGGTTGAGAAGGGTTTCAGCCTCATCGTTACGATTATTGCAGGCAGTGAAAGTTACAATTAACAGGAGAGATATCAACAACATGATAGTTTTGACAGTTGTTCGGTATTTTATTTTAACTACAGGCGCAATTTTGTAATTAACAGGGAACATATAGTAACTCACAAGAAAAATATATTTAAAGAAAGAAAGCGGAAATTTCTTAAAATTTTTTTAACAATATGATAAATTCCTCTTCCGGATACAGCCGGCACATGATTATTTTATTGTTTATCATATGTTATGTCAATTTTAAATAGTTTTACACTGGAGGGCAAAAAAATATACTGTGGCAGTTAATCTGCCACAGTATTCGAAAAGGAGGTCTGTAGTCAATTTTATTTTACATCAGAAAGGTTTACAATTAAGTGATCTGAATCACAAAAATACGGTGTTTATGATAAAAATATTTACCCCAAAAAACCGGTAATACACAGGTTTTGCGCGGTCAGTTATAATACAGGAGCTCTTCTTTACAGGGGTATAGCGTTATAATGGATAACCTGCATGAACCTGATGATAAATAGTTTTAAATATATTACAATACAGCAGGTTACACTGTGATGACCTTTAACCCGCACATTTTAAAGATAATGGACTGGTTGAAATAATGAAAAACATTAAAGCCCGGAACCTGACCCCTATTTACGTGCAGTTCAGGAGCAAAAAATTAAATATCAGGAATATCAGTAAAAAAGAATATGTGGAAAGTAATGTCAGGGAATTGTTTAAGCACTGGCTGTCACAGGCAGTAATATGGGGCGCCGGGTTTTTCATATTATTGAGTGTGCTGGATTATTTCAGCACCCCTGAGAATTTCAGCACGTTTTTTCTGTATCGTATCTCCATAGCCTTGGTGCTGATTGCTATATTTGTCCTGACGCAGCAAGCCAAAATCAGCAGGTTTATTTTCTATCAGGCTTTATTTTATATAGCGCTCATCGGGTCTGGTATAACTATAGAACTTATGATAATTAAATTCGGGGGGCATGCTTCCCCTTACTATCCGGGGATGATTATTCTGGGCATATTAGCCATCAGTTTTATACCGGCTGGTTTTTCCTTCCATCTGCTCTCTGCGCTTATTATCTATTTAATATACTTAATACCGATACTTGTCCTTGAAAATATAACCAATTTTCAGGAATTCTTTATTGCCAATGTTTTTTTGGTATCTATATTGATCAGTGTTTTAGCTTTAAGGTGCTCAACTCAGAGAAACCTCTTTAATGAACTTAGTCTTAAATATGATCTGGAGCGGCGTCAGGATAAACTTCAGGAGGCTGTTCAGAAACGTACAGATGAACTGTCAGAAACAATCCAAAAACTCCTTAATTCCAGAAAAAGACTCAAAGACAAGGTGGATGAACTGGAAAGTTTTTATGAGATGGCTGTTGGCAGAGAACTTAAGATGAAAAAACTGAAAGATGAGATCGGGGAGTTGAAAGAAGAGCTATTTGAGTCTAAAAACAGCAGTGAACAGCAGGTATAAAGACCGTAACGAGTAACGGGTTACGAGTCAAAAAAACAGTGCCAGTTTTTAGTGCCAGTGTCAGCATAATAAGTGTCAGTGACTAGTGTCAGTGCCAGTGAAAAGATTTTACAGGCACTAACCACTTGCACTGCTTCCTTCCTTTTACGGTTTCCACATGTTGATTTTTGAACTTTTTAATTTTACTCGCCGAAGGACTGCCAGGCAGGACGAAGGCGGACTTATCCGGCTTCAGCGAAGTTTCACCTTCCGCCATTCCAGAGGAACAGAGTTTTTGCTCGCGTAACCGCGAAGCTTTATATACAGTTTCTCAGCCTCTCTGTATTGACGGTCTGCAAATTTTTGCATGCTCCTGGCCTGGGCAGAGTCTCTGTCAAGCATGCTGAGATTTTTCCTGTATTTCCCCCATGCTGCCCTCATTGACGTAAGTTTATAGAAAGTTATCCTCCACCATTCCTCATCATGTCCGGCAGGCATGTCCGGATTTAAAGGAAGTTCTTCAAAAACTACGACGTGTTTTTTGGTATCAATCTGAACAGAGTAGTTTGCCATGAAGTCCATGCCTATAAGTCCTTCGAAATGGCTTGAAAACGCTTGAGAAACAGTTGTGGGAATAAAATTATCCTTTGCTTCTCCGACCTGTATTCTGTCAATAATAGTATAAATTGCCGGAACTGAACCGCCAACACCGCTCATTTGAATCCAGACTGCACCTTCTTTATTGTCTAGAATCCCCAGTTTTTCAGCAAGCCTGTAAGAAATATGCATGCCCGGGGCTCCTGTATCAAGAAGCATAGGCGCGGTAACACGGTTATTAAAGGTAACCGGGATAATAATCCTCCTTGCCGTTCCTTCATAAGCTTTGTAGGGGACAGCATAATGCTTAAGTTTCTGATCTGAGTTTTTATCACCAGTGAGATTGTCAGGAGAGTCAAAATAATTAAGCGCTGATCCCGGCTCCTCAGAAAGTTTAACGCGTGATTGCTGTTTATATTTCTCTAAGTCCGCATTTGTAAAGGAGGGCACGTTATTTTGATTATCTTTTTCCCCTGCGGTAACAGGAGTAAAAATAAGGAATGAAAACAGAGCGGTTAATAACAGGCAATAGTTTATTATTCTCATAAAACTTTGTCCCTGCAAATTATTCAGAACATAGATTATCCATTTATATTTTATCTTAAAAACCAGTTTAATTTCTTTAAAGCAACGGGGAATGCTGTTATAAGTAGTAATTTTATCGGAGCTTATCCGCGTATTTTTTAATCTTATGATTGTGTCCTGGTGCCGCGTTGACTTGGGTATATTGAGGTGGTATATTAGGCATATCATTTTAAAAAGCACTGTGTGATTTTTAATCATGCCGGTCTGTTTTTCTTTTTTCCTGACTGAAAACAAAGACTTATCATATTTTTTAATGTCCGGGTAACAGGAGGAATCCTATGCGGAGAATAATTTTTTATTGCCTGCTAATGTCGGTTATTCTGCATTTTCCTGCGTTTGCGCAAACTTTCACAATGGATGATTTTTTAGCCCGCGTAAGAGAGAGCCACCCGTTCTTTAAAAAAGAGGCGCTTCTGTCAGACATTGAACGTAAGGAACAGGAGAAATTTTTAGGAGATGAGGATTGGGTAGTGAGGGCCAGCCCGTTCTATTCTCATGAAGAGAGCGCATGGGCAGGCAGTTTTTTCCCTAAAGAGGTCGATCAGACCGGTATCAATGCCGCCCTGGAGAGGACATACTGGAGAACCGGCGGGCGGTTGTCTTTTTCTTATGATTACGCAAAAACCGACCAGGGGCTCGATGATGTTGTTATCCCTTTTAACGGGCTGTCTGCTGTTATTCCGGGTGACTCAGGTATTTTTCATGAGAACAGTCTGGCTGTTACATATACCCATCCTTTACTGCGGAACAGGAAAGGAGTGTTAAGCCGCCTTGCCTATGATCTGCAGGGTTACAACATAGAGGCTGCAGATCTGTCCGTAGTTGAGAATCAGGAGAATTTTCTTCTTGATACGGGAGACAGGTTCCTGGACTGGGTATTGCTGACCGAACGACGCAGGATACTTAAGGTGCGGTATCAACTTGCCCTGGAGGAACTGCAGCGGACAATAAAAAAACGAAAACAGAACCTTGTTGATGAGGTAGATGTAATAAGAGCACGCGATGCTGTTTTAAATGCTGAGCAGAAGGTTCTCAGGACTGAAGCAGACTGGAAGGGCACAAAACAAGAGCTTGCTGTTGTTGCGCAATTCCAAACCGGGTATGATTTTATGCCTGAATATGATATTTATTCTTTTGTTGAACTGCCTGAAGAAGCGGATGCTATTGTTAAGCTGAGGCAGAAATCGAGGGTCCTGAATGTTTTTAAGGTTCTTATCAGACAGCTTGAGCACAAGAAAAAAGGCGCTCTGGAGCAAAGCAAACCGCAGCTGGATTTTAATGTATCAGGAGGGCTGAAGAGCAGTGACGGCAATCTTGAAGATTCATACGGTATGGATAAGCCACAGCTTCTGGCCTCATTGAATTTCAGTTACCCTCTTGGCAACAGAACTGCCCGTGCCGATATATTAAAGGCCGGACTGGAGAAGGATCGTGTCAGAGAGGATATGAAGAATATGAGCCTGGAGCTTGAATCCAGGCTTAGAAATATTCTGACACGGCTGAAAGAGCTTGAAAAAGTACTTGAGGTAAACAAAAAACAGGTAGTTGTAGCAAAGGAAAAAACGAATGCCGAATTGCACCGTTATGAGCAGGGCCGGATTGAGCTGACGTTTGTTATCCAGAGCCGTGATCACGAACAGAATGTGCAGCTGATTCACGCTCAGAATGGTGTGGTGTATCATAAACTCGTGCTTCGTTACCTCGCACTTACGGACAAATTGTTTTAAAGGGTACATTTTTTATTTAAAGGAACTCCTGTAATGAAAAATTTCTTCAGATTTTTTGCTGAGCGGCACCTGTTTGCAAATCTCTTTACAATAATGGTCCTTCTCCTCGGTATTTCCACCCTTATGATCATAAAGCGTGATATCTATCCGGAAGTTGACATTGGACGAATGCTTATTACTACTGAATATCCGGGCGCGTCACCAGAAGACGTAGAGCTGAACGTAACAAACAATCTGGAAGATGAACTTAAAGAGATAACCGGGATAAAGGAGATTGTCTCGGTATCCATGGAAAACATATCATCTATAAGAGTAGACATTGAATCCGATGTTGATGATATGGATGGAATTAAAGATGATATCAGGCGCGCGGTAAATCGGGTTTCAGATTTTCCGCCTGAAGTTACCGAGTCTCCCCATGTGCTCGATATAAAAACACCCTTTGACCCTTTTATCGAGGTCGGGATATCCGGCAATATCCCTTATCCCCGGCTCAGGGAACTGGCGCGCATATTTGAAAAAAAGATCGAGAATATTGAAGGCGTTTCAAAAACCGAAAAGTACGGATACCGTGCGCGGGAAGTTCTGGTTGAAGTCTCTCCTGATGCTTTGCGGGAGTACGAGATTCCGCTCAGAGATATTATCATGGCGATCAAGGGCAGGAATATCCGGGCTACCGGCGGGTCCCTTGAGTCCTATACCAGTGAAAAGAACGTTGTAACACTTGCACAGTTTCGAAATCCTGAAGAAGTGGGAGAAGTAATTGTCCGTTCCACTTTTGACGGACCGCTTATAAGGGTCAATGATCTTGCTGTTGTCAGGGATAGTTTTGAGGATGAGAAAATAGTATCGTGGATGGACGGCAAGCAGGCTATTTCGTTTGCAGTTTTTAACAAACATTCAGCTGATATCATTCGTACCTCGAAAAGAGTTAAAAAACTGATAGATAATGAGCAAAGGATTATGCCTGATGGAGTGGAAATAATCTATTCTAATGACACCTCAACCTATGTGCGAAACCAGTTCCGTATAGTTCTTTCAAACCTGTCTATAGGTCTGGTCCTGGTTACGATTCTTCTAACTCTCTTTCTAACCTTTAGAGTCGCTTTCTGGGTTGCCCTTGGGATACCTGTAACATTTCTGGGGGTCATTTTCCTACTTCCCGGTTTTGGAGTCTATCTGGATACAATAGTGCTTACTGCCATGATTATCGTAATAGGTATTGTGGTTGACGACGCGATAATAGTATCTGAAACCATCTACGAACGTATGAACAGGGGGGAACCGCCTCTGGATGCTGCGGTAAACGGTGTAAATGCGGTTTACCGGCCTGTTTTTACGACCATACTTACGACGTTTATTGCTTTTGCGCCAATGTTTTTTATGCCGGGGATGATGGGGAAGTTTATTTATGTCATACCTCTGACTGTTTCGCTTGCCCTGTTTGTTTCAATGCTTGAAGTAACGATCGCACTTCCTGCACACCTTGTATATTGCCAGCAGAAATGTGACAGGTCCGGGAAAAAGCTTCATGCAGGAGAGTGGTTTAACAAAGTCAGAAAAACGTTTGAACAGATCATAGTCTTTCCTCTCCGTATGAGATACCTTATGGTGTTGCTTTTTATCGGGATTCTCGCCGGTTCTCTATATTTTGCGGCTAATTATATGAACTTTATTCTGTTCCCGACCAAAGGGGCTGAAGTGTTTCTGGTCGGTATGGAACTTCCTATCGGCAGTTCACTTGAGGCAACATCAGATAAGGTGAGGCAGGTTGAGGGCATAATAGCGGACCTGCCTGAAAACGAGCTTGAATCTTTTCTGGCAAGAGCAGGAAGGCTTTTGATATTGGATGCTCCGCCCAGGGATGGAGAACACTATGGGTCAATAATCGTAAATCTTACTCCATGGTCAGCCCGTTCGCGAACGGCTGACGAGATAGTGGAATCATTGAGGCAAAAGATCAATACTATAAGCGGTTTCAATAAAATCACTTTTTCCGTTGCCAGCGGGGGCCCTCCGACCGGCAAAGCAGTGAGTATCCGTGTGATCGGTTCGGATGATAGTATGCGGAAAAAACTTGCCGGAGATGTTGAAAATTATCTTAAAGAAGCTGTCGGGGTAAAGGATATTGAACGTGATGATGTCCCCGGAAAAGAACAGGTGGAAATAAAGGTAGATTATAACAGACTGGCCCGGCTGGGGTTGACCATGGCGGATATAGCGCAAAATATCAGGATCGCATATGACGGAGAGATTGTAACCAGTGTTCGCTATGGAGATGAGGACGTTGATTTCCGGGTTATTCTTGAGGAAGAAGCACGCAAAAAACTGCAATATCTTAATATGCTGGCGATCCCTAACAAACAGGGGAGATTGATAACACTGAAAGACGTTGCAAAACTTGAAATCGGCCCGGGTCCCAGTGACATACACCATTTTGACCGTGAACGGTCTGTTACAGTAACTGCGGATGTTTTTCAGGAGGTAATTGCACCTGTTGAGGTTACTGATTTATTATTGGAGCGTTTTGACCTTGACAGGGCCTATCCAGGGATGCGTTTTCATGTGGGCGGCGAGGTACAGGAGACCGAACAGTCTATGCGGGGACTGTATATCGCTTTTTGCATAGCGGTTATCGGCATATATTTTCTTCTGGTCCTTCTATTCAATTCTGTTACACAGCCATTCATTGTTATCCTGGCTATACCGTTTGGAATTATAGGCGTAATAATAACATTCTTTCTGCATAACGAATCTTTTGGTTTTCTCGCGATGCTCGGCGCTGTCGGTATGGCAGGTGTGGTTGTAAACGACTCCCTTGTGCTTGTTAATCACCTTAACGAACTTAAAAAGAAAAATCCTTCTTTAAGCGTGTATGAACTTGTGATTAAGGGAACTTCCAACCGTCTGCGCGCTATTTTAATGACTACACTTACAACTGTAGCCGGGCTGCTGCCTCTGGCGTACGGTATCGGCGGAACCGATATATATATGGGGCCGATGGCACTTGCGCTTGGTTATGGAATTCTTTTTGCAACACCGCTTACCCTGATCCTGGTTCCATGTCTTTACCTGATAGGAGATGACATTAAAAAATTATTCAGGGGAAATTCCGGGCAGACTGAAGCTTTGTCTGGATGAAGCATTCAACAAAAATATGATTTGATATAATGGGTAAGGATAAAATAATAAAAAAGGTCTAAGCATAAAACATGATTCGGAAGCCTTGAAAAAGAAAAATTGTTATTAATTGTTATTAAAGGAGGAAGAAATGGAAAAAAGGATATTTATACGCTGCAGTGTCGCTGATAATAAAAGCAGGGTGGACCTTATTACTAATGAGCAGGTCAAGGTGAAAGACATAAGTATTGGCGGAATATGTCTGGAAACTTCGCAGTACATTGATTCCCAAAAAAACTTCAAGGTTGAAATAGCCTCCAGTGATAATAAAAAAATAACCCTGACATGCGAAGTAGCCTGGTCATCCGTGTTGATAACGGTGGAGAAAAAAGACGGGTATCTATCTATGAAGTAGGTCTGAAATTTGTTGAATTGACTGATGCTGAAAAACAATTCCTGGAAAAATATATAGCTGAATTTGCCAACTAGAATTATACGGGTCAGATTTTGAGAGACTATTGAAAAAGTTTTTAATGGTTTGGCCTTAATCCCCTTTTTATTGCCCGCGTTTTTTCACATTGATTCCCTCATTTATCATCTGGTTGATAGAAAGCAATACCAGGTTTTGCTATAATGTGCGGGGGAAGCCAGGGGCTTTCTCCCCCTCGTAAAAATTTGGCGACAAGATTTTTTGAAAGAAGAATTATGGTTAAACTGACCTTTTATTACAAGCAGTCATGCTGGCTGTGCGATACGGCGGAAGAACTGCTGAACGGTTTTAAGGAAAAATACGATATAAAAGTTAATATGGTCGCGATTGACTCGGATGATGAGCTTTATGAAATGTACAGGTTTGATATCCCTGTGTTTGAATTCAAAGACGGTTCATATCTAAAAGGACGAATAAGGAAAAAGGATTTTATCAAAAAACTCGAAGAGAATTTTGAATCAGTGTAAGTGCCTGTGTCAGAATAATCAGTGTAAGTGAAAATAAGTGTCAGTGTCAGTGAAAAGGTTTTACAGGCACTAGCCACTTACACAGGCACTATTTTTTTTACTCGCAACCCGCAACGTTTTTCTTATCTTAATCCGCTAAATCTTTGAAAATCCAGCCTCTTTTTTTGTTGGTCCGGTTCTCTTCATCGCTCGGTTTAGTAAATCTGATCTCCACTTCTAATATTTTTTTAATTAAGTCGAGTTCTCCATGCTCTTTTTTCAATATGTCCCATGATAACAGAGACCTGAATGCATCAGCGAGGCAGGCTCTTTCAGGCGATGACAGCAGTTTTACTTCATTTATCCAGAATTTGACTGGTTTCATAACATTGCTAAAATATCGAAAAAAACTTTTATACAGACCGGTCTGAAAACCCGTAAAAGATATAAATCATAGTAAACCCTGTTAGAAAAACTTTGCCCACGCCTCAGGCGTACAAGCTTTTAACGGGGTAAGCTTTCCTTATAATAAGCATAATTATGTGAAAACTCTGTAATCCATATCACAAATATAATTTTTTTAGATGGATAGCGAGCGGAAGCGAGTGAATAAGATAATGATAAGTTTTTCCTTACATCAGGTTTCCGCAGGGAACATTAATGGATAGCGAGCCTGCCTGCCGGCAGGCAGGCGTATCCCCGCAGTTTTACCGCGGGGAAGATCAATATTGTTTAATAGCGATAGGTTAGCTATGATTATTCCTCTTATTGCTGAAATTTTTTAAATTCAGAGTTAAAGTATGGTAGAATGGAATATAGCTGATGGGGAATGATTTTATTGAAAAGCTTCTAGACCAGCGGTGTCTCAAATTTGGCGAAGTGGCAGTTGGGATGGGATTTGTAACTACGATCCAGTTGGAAGAAGCTCTGACAGAACAGGTTTATAATTTTAAACAGCACAGGCTGATTGGACAAATTATGCTTGATAAAGGCTGGATGACAGGAAAGCAGATTGAGAAGGTTTTAACTAAAGTGACAAGGGCTGAAAAAAGAGGCAGGGAAATGTTGTAGAGCTTTTTATTTAAAGTCCATTTTAAAAGCAGGGGGTGTTAAGACATGCTGTCTTAACACCCCAATTTATTTAGTTTTTCAGCGGCATGTGTATCCCGGCGGGTAGGGCGCATATTGCTCTTCATCCCATAGCCTGTTGCTTTCAACAGGCCAGCATTTCAAAATTCCTTTTTCACAGAGCGCTTCATGCCATTCATACTTTACCAGTGTCTTCATAAATGGAGCGGTCTCAGGTTTAAACCGGACACTGATTACCGGAGAATATTTTTCATTTCCAAAACCTGTGCCGGCTGTATTGCTCTCGTAACTTTTAAAGCTTTTTCCCTGGGATCGCGCTGCCGGCGCTTTCCTGTCCAGACTCTGTTTTTTGTAGCGAATTTCCGGATCCTCTTTTTCGCGAAATACTGCCAGAGCGATAACACCCATTGCAGAAGAATCCCCGAATGTCCTTACGGCATAAGAATCACTTTTATCGGTGAAATAAAATCTGTGTATAGTGTTATTGTCTGTTCTCCAGCCATCCAGCTTTGTATGGCCGTAAGGGTTTATTATGTACATCCGTTCATTGTTTTTAAGAAGTGATTTTCTGCCGGTAATAATGTTCCTTCCATCAACTGCAATTACAACGCCGATTCTTCCAGACGAGTTGTTTCTTATAGTAATGCTGTAGTTTTTTTCTTTTTCCGCTTCAAGGTATTTTTTAAGGACATGAGTACGTCCTTTTGTAAGATCATTAAACGGAATAGTAAGGAACTCCTCCCCTTCATCAGAAACTATTTTGATATCTACGCTATCAGTGCCTCCGCGATGGGGGTAGGCTGTTACGGCTGACATCAAAAGTGTAAGTGACAGGAATACTGCTAATGTGTAACGCATGTTTTTTCCTCCTTTTATTTTTTTTATGGTCTTTAATGATTTAGACAAACGAAAATCCGGAAAAGTTCCCCGGAAGGGGAATAATTATGAAAGGTGTAAAACTACAGGTATAGGCAGGCAGGACAGTCAGGTGTCAGGTGTCGGATTAAGAATAAGATAGGCACATAGGCACAGAGTGTCAAAGGGGGAAAAAGATAAAAAACTTTGTGCCTTCTGCCTTTGTAACTTTTAAGATGGATTACAGGTTTATCCCGGTTTTTTAATATCAGATATTGCCGGAATAAAACTGTTTTCTTCTTCCTGTTTAGTTTTTTTATAGAATTCACATGTTCTGCACTCTTCAAATTTTTCAATAAATGTTCCCTGGATCATGCCTTCACACACTGTGCCCTCGATGACCGGGCATGCTCTGATTTCGGTTTCTCCATTATTAAAGCTGCTTAGGCTATTTTCATTTACTGATGGATATATGCTGAACTCTTCAATCATTCCGTTTCCCTCTTTCATTCTTTGTTTTTTTAACCCATACGGTCATATGCTAAAAGTGCTTACATCCTGTTAAAACATGTAAATGCAATTAACATACCAATGGAGAAAACCCTTGTTTTGCAGGTAAATATATATATATTACACGGCCCTTATGTCATTAAGTATATAGGGTTGAGTAATTGATTACATAGTTGGGTTTTGTCTGATTACGGCGGCTATATTTTTCTTCTATATGCAGTTTTATCACTGTTTGCTATAATACATTGATAAAAAAGCAGTAGTGTCAGAAATATGAATGAAGACATTAAAGATATACTGATCTCATTAAATGAAGTAATGAGTTGCGCTGAGGATTGTGTTTCATCCATGCAGTCGGCTTTCATTTATAACACCCCTCTGCCCCTTGAAATCTGCAGGATAGATACTGAGATCATTAAGGGCGAAGAAACTCAGCTTGAGAAGTGGGTGAATACAGTTGAGACAGATGGTTTTGATCTGAAGCCGTATATTTCAATTTCCGTCCATATTTTAAAGATGTGGGAAAACATAGATAAGCTTTCCATCCTGATAGATAAAAAAATTAAAGAGAATATCCTTTTCTCTGACAGGGCGGTAAATGAAACAATATTTCTTCTTCAAAGACTTGTTGAGATCCTCAGGCCAACAGCAGATATAATACTTGCAAGAAATACATTCCTCAGAACGTATATTATGGAATCTGAAGCAGGTATAAAGAGCATGGCGGAAGAATACGCCACATTACATGAAGACAGGATGGTAACAGGTGAGTGTCTCCCCGCGGCTTCATTTCTTTATATTAAGGTGCTTGATTCGATAAAAAGTATTGCCTGGAACATAAGAGAAATTGCTGTAAAACTCGCAGGGTGATAAAGGATGCGATGTTAAATAGCAGGCTTCATTTTTTGTAATGTTCCCCCCCCTGCCTTACCTTATCAATAACTTGAACTAATTACCCGGTTTGATATAATGAATTCAGGGCAAAACCCGGGGATTACAAATATAATACCGACTCTAAAGAATAAAGGAGGCAATATGTACGCAGAAGTACAGGTTGTTGAGGGCGGGCGGCTTATAAAAACAGAGAAGATGAAGTTAAAAAAAGTAAAAGAGTTTGGCGGTAACGTTACAGAATATGAAAATGAGGACGGTAGAGCAGTTATGTATTTTAAAGACAAGGATGAATATATCTTGGTTTCTATTGATATGGCATAAGAGAAACTACTGTGCATGGAAAAACGTTCATGGTTGATGGTTCATAGTTAATAGTGAAAACAATGAACAATGAACGATCTTTATGTGTTACTTTCCAACCGCCATCATTGTATCCTGGTCTCTCAGGTAATAGAGCGCAAAACAGGCTGCCAGCATAGGCCATGCAGCAAAAAAGAGCAGATTTACGCCTTCAAAAGGGAATATGTACTGTTTATAGGATGACAATGTTGAAATGCCATGAAGCAGCAGAACCGCACTGTAAGTAAATCTCTTCTGAAACCCAAGCAAAAAACCCGCGAGTATCGCTATCTCAACCGAGCCGATTAAATAAGAAAGAGTACTGCTCAGGCCGCCGATTAAATAAAAATTCGCATACACAGCAGCTGAATGTTCAGGACGAACAAATTTATCTATCGTCCATATAAACATAACAATAAATACACCCAGCCTGAGAAGAAATAAAGCCAGTGGTAATCTGTTATTTGTATTCATATCGTCATCTCCAAAAAGTGAGCTTTAGAATCTTATCCCTTTTGGAATCAATCTTATATCTTTTTCAGAGTGATTGATATGATTTACATCATGTCTGTTCTGTCTGACTACTGCCTATGAACGGGGAACTATGAACAATGAACGGTGTTAGGCGGGGCAGAGCCCCACCGACCTAAATATTCCCCATCAACCTGTCAAACTCTTCTACTGTTACAGCCGGTGATGTAGAAAAAGATATGCCTGTCGCTTTAGTCAGTGCAACAGAGGCTGTAATGGCTGCCTCGTTTCCAGGCAGATCCGCGATAAAGATGAGATCGTTTTTTCCGAGCAATGCGTGCATTGAACTCATTTTACCGCCAAACTTTTCAATAACACCTATAATCTTTTTTGTACGGTCTGTGCTCATCCCCTTGATACCATCTGCCGTATAGTTGCCAAACATAAAAAAAGTAGCCATACTATTCTCCTTTCTTCTCAGACTAAAACTGCCTGAATCATGGTTTATAAAGATATTCCTGCGCCTGTGATATAGGTAATTTGCCAGCTATTACCTTAATTTTAGCTATAATAACAATGATTTGCAATGTTTTTTTATATGCGGTCAATATGAGAAATTATTGCTAATTTGATGCCATTTGCCCTGAAATCGTAATTTAATTTAACAGTTTTTATAGATATGTAAAAAAAACTTGACAGTTAAAGTTGAAAAATGGTATAAAAGCTATATTTCCTTTTAAGAGATAAAAATCCAAATACCTTATAATGATCAAGCAACGCTTAAAGGAGGAGACATGTCGCTAAAGTTTTTAATCAGAAATGCAAAAATTTTATGTTTTGTATTAGCACTGCTGTTTATAGCAGTTATAAATGTGCATATTGCGGATGCCCAGCTTACGGTTTTATCACAGCCCAGAGTAGCACCCGGTGATCCATATCCGTGTAATCTATGGTTTGGATGGTGTGATCCGGGAACCTGGCCGTCTAACGCTGTGTATGCTGCAGCATGGGATGATGCTGACGGCCCCTCAGGCTTTATCCAGATACTTGCTGAGGATTTTATTATGGCTTCTGAAGCATCTATAACCGCAATAAAGGTATGGGGCGGTTACTGGTGGCAGGATATACCGCCTGCAAATGATAATTTTACCGTAATATTTCATAATGACGCCGGGGGGGCTGTAGGTGTAAATGCGGCTCCACCTGAGTTTAATGTACCTTCAACCCGTGATAGCGGTACATGGGTCACTATGAAGTGGTGCCCAACCTGTAATGGAAATGCGCTTGTATTTGAATATACATTAAACCTTGCTAATCCTGTTACCCTTGCCCCCGGAACATACTGGGTGGAGGTTTATAACGATACAACAGGGCATCTTAATAATAATGATTTTTTCTGGACATGGGGCTATCTTGACCCTGCAAATGGAATTGATGGACTGGCATGGACTAATGCGAGTGCTCCGGGATCAAGCTGGATAATTGATTCCAATGGTAACCTTGCAATTGAAGCTACTGCCTGCACTGGCTGGGATTGTCAGGTCATAGTTAATCAGAATCTTTAAAGGAGACTGTAAATGAAAAAGATAATGTATCTATTAAAAAAACTGAACAAAAAAGCTCTGCTCATGACAGCCGGACTCGTTGCAGTAAGTCTTTTAGCTGCGGTCCCTGCCATGGCTCAGTTAACTTATTACACAAATCCTGTTACTTTTCAGACAAATGCGCCCCCTCTTCAGACCGAAGACTTTGAAACAGGAGGAGTAGCGCCGGGGGCTGCTCTAGCATGCTCAGAACCTATTAACACTAATTCAAATGACCTCTGCTTTTCGCCCGGTGATATTAACCCCGGAGTTGAAATGCGGTCATCATCAGGTTCTAATATGGTTATTCTTGGAGCAGGGGTCTTTACTGTTAATAACGCCAGTATTGTTGCGGGCGCTAATAATTTCCCGGATACTACGGATGTTATTTTCACCCAGAATAATGGTGTAACCGCGGTTGGAATGGATTTTTCAAACGGCGGATACCCATCCATCTTTAATATAAATGTTTACGGCGCCGGCAATTCATTACTGGGCTCAACCACGGTCAATGTAACCGGTCCTGACACCTTCTGGGGGGTTATATCCGCTGACGGGATCCGCAGGATTAACATTGAATCTACCGGTGGAAATAATGGAGAGCTTTCTGACAATATCCGGTTTGGCGGATTTATTCCTGTGCCCACAATGACTGAATGGGGTATGATAATATTTATACTGTTGGCAGGGGCTGGCTCTGTATATTATCTCAGAAAAAGAGTATCAGCTTGATTTCCCAGGAGATTTAAGTATTATAATGGAACAATGGTTAAGGCGGACAAATTAATACGCTTTTTTTTGCTGGTATTTGTTCTTTTTGTCTTTATCTTATTTAGTGCAGGCAAAGTATATGCATCCTGGTATAATTCCAACTGGAACTATAGACAGAAGATTACTATAAACAGTTCACTGGTGCCCGGCAACCTGTCTAACTTCCCTGTTTTAATAAGTAAAATTGACACCAACCTTATAGTATCCCCCGGCGGAAAAGTAGGAAAGGCAAACGGCGGAGATATACTGTTTGCAAACTCAGCCGGAACTGTGAAATATAATCACGAGATAGAGAGTTATAACAGCACAACAGGCGAACTGATAGCCTGGGTCCGGGTGCCATCTGTTTTATCAACTTCAGATACTGTATTTTATATGTATTACGGCAATCCTGTAGCAGCTGATCAGTGGGATGTAAACGGAACATGGGATGGTAACTATGAAAGTGTTTTGCACCTGAATGAAGATCCTTCCGGGACTCCGCCTCAGATGCAGGACAGTACCTCCAACAATAATCACGGAACATCAAATGGAGGCATGTCCACTGCAGACCAGGTGGCGGGGCAGATCACAGGAAGTCTGGATTTTGACGGGAGTAATGACAGAATTGCAGTCCCAAATAATACAACACCGAATTTTACTGCATCGGCCTGGATATATCACAGAAATACAACAGGCTCTGGAGACCCTGTACTTGGCAATACCAGCTGGAGCTGTCCGGGCGGCTGGCCATGTCACGGCTTTTTAAGCGGTTATGTTATGAGGTTCTGGAGCAGTGATACTTCTTTATGGTATTTACTCGGACAGGTTTCTCCCGGCCCCCCTGATTACCTTCCTTTTATATATGATATTAAATTAAAAAAGAGTATAGCTTTACAGGCCTGGACACATGTGGCTATGAGCTATGATGCATCATCCGAAAAATTAAAGACCTATATAAACGGCGACCTGATAAATGGTGGAGTTATAAGTGACGATTGTATCCCCCCTCCCATAGAATGGTGTTCAGATACAGGCCCGTATAATCCGTCAACTCAGGCCAGTTTGTTTATAGCCAGTGACTATACAAATGGTATATATTTTAACGGCATTATAGATGAAGTCCGTATCTCTGATACAGCCCGTTCTGATGCCTGGATCATGGCTTCTTTTAACAACCAGAATGGACCGTCTGCTTTCCTGTCTTTTGGCATGCAGCAGGTTTTTACTCTGGCTCCTGCCATGAACAAATGGGGTATGATAATATTTATTGTGCTTGCAGGTCTCTTGTCGGGATATCGTCTTAAAAGAAAAATGATTGGGAGTTAAGGCATATTAATAAAGACAATTTATGCGAAAGGCGGGTTAATGGTGAGCCTGCCTGCCGGTAGGCAGGCATGTCGAACCATCCAGCCTTTTTTATTAAGAATATTTTTCCGGTAATGCTTAGGATTAAAACAGCATGAATGCCAGGACTAAAAAACAAAAAACTCCTGGCATTTTTTTTATATACATAGCAATTCAGGTTATAATTACCATGTTATAGTATTAAAAGCATGGGTTTTGCATATGATCAATGCAGGTAGAAATTTAACCTGTTTAATTATGCACATTACAGATGGCTTTAAATAATTTGATGTGTTTGGGCTTTTTGTAAAAATTGACAGTTGATGTTAAAGATTGCAATAAGTGAAAAGAAGTAACGGATAAAACCATGGAGAAAGAATGAAACTCTTTTATAAACTGATTATCGGGTTTTTGCTGGTAGCTTTAATGAGCTGGATCACAGGATATTTTGCTGTTGATTACAGCAGGGAAGCTCTGGAAAAAGCATTTATAGAGAGGACTGAAGCGCTTGCAGTACAGCTTCTGGATGGAGTAGAGAGAGGGGTAAGGAGCAAAATAGAAGTATTTCAGGAATATGCCAATGATTTAACTCTGCTGGAGGCGGTTAAGGCTTCAAACAGGAAGTTTAAAGACCTGGACAATGCAGGCGCTTATATTGACCGGAGAGATAAGGAATGGAGATCCGTACCAAAAGAGGCAATAACACCTTTTATGCAAAACCTGATAAACAATAAATTATCAGCAGAGTTAAGGAGGAAAGCAGGATTCTACAGGGACCATTATGGTCACAATGTTTTTAGTGAGATATTTGTAACTAATAAATATGGCGCTAATGTTGCCCAGACAGGCAAAACATCGGATTACAGGCAGGATGATGAGGAGTGGTGGCAAACAGCTAAAAAAAAGGGGGTATATATAAGAGACGTAAACTTTGATGAGAGCGCTGATGTTTATTCAGTCGATTTTGCGTTAAAAATTGATGATAGCGAAGGCAATTTTATCGGGGCGCTTAAGGTTGTTATAAACATTGATGATATTCTTCAGTACATACATCATGTAGAAGATGAGTGGATAGGGCAAAAGAACAGGAAGGTAAACTTTAAGATTATCAATGAAAACAGACAATTGATTTATTCGACCGAGGATTTTAAGTTTCTGGAAGATCATTCTGATTTTATCCCTGCCAGCCATTTGAACAATAATAAGGCCGGTCACGTGGCATACTCTGCAAATGAGACAAGACTCGGTACCGCAGGTGAAGAGATATTTGTTTCGCATGTGCATTCATCAGGAGAGGAGTGGCTTAAATGGATTCTGATGGTCGAGCAGAGATCAGATGAGCTTTTTGCCCCTGTTGCCAGATTTAAAAGACGTATTTTTACCGGTGTTCTGCTTATTACTCTGATAGGTGTTTTAATAGGATCTATTGTATCGGGTTCAATAGCAGGGAAAGTTAATAAGCTCAAGTCAGCTGCTGTGAAAATAGGGAGCGGGGAGCTTGAGACCAGAATTGATGTTGATTCAAATGATGAAATAGGTCAGCTTGCAAAGGTGTTTAAACAGATGGCGGAAAATTTAAGGGAGAATACCGTTGCCCGTAAAGAACTGATTGAGGAAGTAAGTAGAAGGAAAAAAAGCGAGGATAAATACCGCTCACTTGTTACAAATATCCCTGATGTTGTCTGGACAACTGACATTCACGGCGAGACCAGTTTTATCAGTGATAATGTTAAGCAGGTATATGGATATACTTCTGATGAAGTATATAGTGGCGGTGAGGCTATCTGGACCGGAAGAATCCACCCTGATGATATTACAAAGGTAGAAGAAGAGTTTAAGGCATTATTTGAAGAAGGAAAACCTCTTGATGTAGAGTACAGAATCCAGAGAAAAGACGGGCAATGGATCTGGCTTCAGGATAAGTCTATCGGCACTTACGAAAAGGAAGGGGTGCATTATGCTGACGGAGTTTTTATTGACATAACCGCGCATAAACAAGCAGAAGAAAAGCTTATAAAATCCGATAAAGAGCTTAGGAAAAAAGTTAAAGAGCTTGAGAAGTTTTACGAAATGGCGATTGGCAGAGAGACAAAAATGAAAACACTTAAGAAGAAAATACTGGCATTACAGTCCGAACTTGCAGCGAATAAAAATGAAGAAGTCTGATTACTGTTTTTTAAACCTTTCCTGTGGTTTTTCCATTAAGTAAACAAGCCTTAAAAATTTAACCGATAAAACATCAGACAATCACATATTTGTCTCCCACCCCCCTGTTTTTTTAAATATATTATTTTTACCCCGTTAGAAGCTTATTCGCTTACGGCTTGGCGAAGCTTTTCTAACGGGGTTACGTTATTTCACTCAATACCAGTACAATCTGGTCAATTTTTGTCAATTCGCTATGTATTTTTTCAAAAAAATTCTAACAAAAAAAGTCATGGAATATGTGAAATTTTGCAATAAATTCTATCTTATGCCCTGAAAATTATCATTTGTAACCAAGGGATTGCATAGCTTACCGACTGTTCAGGTTCTTACAGTAAAAAGAGTGATAATCCAGGCAGTGGGCACAAAAATTGCTCTAACTTATAGTAAGAGTTGAAATGAATGCTGTTTACCAAGGCTGCCTTGGTAAAGAAAGCGAGGTTGAGATGCCTAAAGTCATTGACAGACCTGAAAAGTGCACAATATGCAAGGAAGAGTATACTTCAACTTATGCAGAAGCAATGCCGGATGTAGTAGTTTATATTTGTGAGAATTGTATTGAGGCTGCAAAACACAACTTTATATGGATATGTATGAGATGTGGAAGGGTTTACATGAGACCCAAAAAACTGGTGATCGACAGGACTGATAATCTGGAACTGAAAAGGGCGTATATTCAGTGTGAGGATATGCAGATAATTCAGGGGATTGATATGTGTATTGAGTGCGACCGTGAGGGAATAATGAATTATATGAATGATAGAAAAATAAGAGCAAGATGCTGACGCATGATCTGCATCTCTGATTTTAATAAGGATTAAGACTGGAAATATGTTTAGCATAGGCAGAAAAACATTGACTACGTACTGTGTAAGGTTTGGTCATGCAGCTGTAAAACTGGGGTTATTAACTGAGGAGCAGCTAAAAGAAGCTTTATGCGAGCAGGTTGAAGATGACCTTACTTGCAGGCCTCACAGATTGCTGGGTGAAATTTGTTCTCAGAACGGCTGGATAACTTCTGACCAAATTAAAAAAGTAATGGAAGTACTCGCAGGAGAGGAAGAAGCGAGAAAAGCTGGTCTATCCTGACCCCCTATCCTTACAATCCTGTCTTTCATTTGGTGTCAGGAAGTGCTGAGGCTATTCCTTCTGCCAAATCTGTGAGGGTTTCATCCCGTGCGCCAAAGATGACATAAGCCCGGTATTTATTGATTATCTTTAAAATCTCCTTTCTGTCCTCAATAACCGCTGCGGTTTTTCCCGCTGACGTTATCCCCCTGGCAAGGTCATGGCTTGATATGTCTTTAGCGGCAGTGCCTCCTGCGTAATATATGGGAAGCAGTATTAGAATGTCTGATGCGCGGAGGTTTTCTGCAAAAGTTTTAATATATTGTTCTTTCATAAGCCTGGTCGGGCCAAACCCGTGAGGCTGGAAAATATAACACACCTGTTCCCTCAGTTTTTTCACTGTTTGCATCAGGGATGAGATTTTATGCGGGTTATGGGCATAGTCATCAATAACGAGTTTTTCCCCGTTATCCAGAAGAATATCAAACCGCCTGTCGATCCCCTTAAATTCAGAAAGTGCAGGGGCAATGGTTTTCAGGGGGAATCCGGTCTCTGAAAGCATCGCAAGGCAGGAGAGCGCATTATAAAGGTTAAACTTTCCCGGCAGTGGAAGAGTGAATCTCGTATTATGCAGTGAAAAATCGGTACTGAACGGTTTGTATTCTATTTTATCAGCTCTATAGTCAGAAGGATTATTAATTGAAAAGGTAACAGCATTGTTATTTTTTATTCTATTGAGGTTCTCATCATCGGAGTTTAGTATGATTTTATGCCTGGTGTTTTTAATGAGCGATTTAAACATATCAGCCGTCTCTGCAACAGTGTGGTGGTCAAGTCTTAGATTTAAAAGAATTGAATGCTCAGGCCTGTAATTCACAATTGTACCGTCTGATTCACATGCCTCAATGACAAGGATGTCTGAATCGCCTGTAAGGCAGTTCCCGGGGTTTGACAGGGATTTTAATTGTTTCACCCTTGCCCCGCCGATGAAATTCGGGTTTAAGCCCAGCCTGCTCATAAGAAAAGCGAGCATCCCGGAGGCAGTAGACTTTCCGCTGGTTCCTGTAACAGCGATTGTTTTAAAAGATGCCGTTATTTCAGCGAGATACTCAGGGCGAGTTTTTACAGGGATACCAAGCGATTTTGCTTTCAAAAACTCAGGATGGTCAGGTTCCACAGCAGTGCTGAAGACCGCAAGATTAAAGGTGTCATCCAGGGCCTTGCCGTCCTGGGGCACGATTAATATCCCCCTTGATTGAAGTATTTTTTTCAGGGGATGTCCGCTGTCTGTATCAAATGCCCTGTCAGATCCAGCAATGGAGTGACCTTTATCAGCCATAAAGCATGCTATAGCGGATACACCGCTTCCGCCTATGCCGGAGAAAAATATTTTTAATGACTTGCTGTGCATTTTGTAAATGATATTTTAACACGCTCTGAAAATTCTTTTGTTTGTTGTAGAAATGTAAGATTGTATCACTTCCTTTATTCATAATCTGTTTATGTCTATCTGCAATCTACAAAATTGTTTTAAAAGCGACTTAATTGTAGCATTATGATCATTGCTTTTCCTTTATAATCAATAAGTTACGATCTGGCACGGTTTTAGCTTTATGTATGATTAAATGGATAGCAAGCGTATTCCCCGCGGTCTTGCCGCGGGGTTGAGCGAGTGAATATTATAAAAATATTTCCTTACATTAGATTCCATGTGGTCTTACCACAGGGAAGATCAATTTCAAAAGAGGGGGGAGTTGAAAATGAAAAAGATAATGTTTTTAGTTTTAACAATCGCATTGATACTCGGTTTTTCTGCCGGCATAACCCTGGCAGAAGAAACCGAAGTATCAGGCAGCGCTTCGGTAGATGTTATGAGTAACTATGTATGGAGAGGTTTCAAGCTAAGCAACAGCGTGGTCTTACAGCCTTCAGTGGGTATTACCTACGGGGGTTTTGGCGCCAATCTCTGGGCAAATATTGATACTGACCTTGATGACGCCATGGAACACACTGAAACAGATGTGACACTCAGCTACACCTTTGGCATGGATAAGCTCGGTTTTGATGTGGGTTATATCTACTATGCCCTTGAATCTGCAGATGATACCCAGGAGATTTATGTTTCTGCTGGATATGAAACACTGCTCAGCCCTGCACTGACAATCTACTATGACTTTGAAGAAGGAAACGGCGCTTTTATTACAGCATCAGTAGGGCATGATGTTGAATTGGCAAAGGATATTCCCCTGAGTCTCGGTGCTCTTGTCAGCTATAACATAGAAAGTGAGTACAGCATAGGAGATTACAGTGATTTCCATAACGGCGAGTTATCTGCGTCAGTAAGTATCCCTGTAACAGATGTTTTATCTGTGGGCCCGATGATAGCTGTTTCATTTCCACTGAGCAATGATGCTGAAGATGCAATAGAGGCAATCAGTGACGGTGACAGTACGATTGTCTACGGCGGGGTTAATTTAGCTCTCAGTTTTTAGATAAATAAACAAAGGAGACATAGAAAATGAAACGATTGATTTCATTAATATTATTAGCCATGATTTTAGCAGTCCCGTTGATGGCTTTGGCTGAAGAGGCGGGACCTGCTGCACCGGCAGCATCAATAGGCCTTACGGCCAGTAACATATGGATGATGGTAGCCACATTTCTGGTTTTCATCATGCACCTGGGTTTTGCAACTCTTGAAGCAGGACTGACCCGGGCAAAAAACACAGTAAACATTCTTTTTAAAAACACATTAATCCCTGCAATTGGTCTTTTGACCTTTGCATGGTTTGGTTTTAACCTTATGTATCCCGGAGCATTTAACGGTTTTTTCGGGTTTGCCGGATTTGGTCTCCCGTTCCCTACTGTGGAAGGCGGATTCCTGGATTTGAGCTATAACGAAGGATATACATACTGGACAGACTTTCTGTTTCAGGGGATGTTTGCTGCTACTGCTGCAACAATTGTTTCCGGTGCAGTAGCTGAGCGGATCAAACTGGGTTCTTTCCTTGTGTTTTCCGCTGTATTTGTAGGCCTGGTATACCCTGTTGTCGGCTCATGGAAATGGGGCGGCGGATGGCTGGACAGCCTGGGATTCTATGACTTTGCCGGCTCCACGCTTGTGCATTCAGTAGGCGGTTGGGGCGCACTTATCGGCTCAGTCATGCTTGGCGCCAGAAAAGGGAAATATGTAGATGGCAAGGTTAATCCTATTCCAGGTCACAGCATGCCAATGGCAACAATCGGAGTGTTTCTGCTATGGCTTGGATGGTTTGGTTT
>VAPB011058053.1_pt1 | contig 36203 bp, 35 predicted proteins | sample 3395101 | NCBI WGS metagenome assembly VAPB01 (sample SAMN08290433, study PRJNA428436) | hydrothermal vent metagenome | isolation source: Deep-sea hydrothermal vent chimney | place: Indian Ocean: Southwest Indian Ridge | reverse complement strand
GGACGCAAATCAGCAAGGTTAAAGTTTCAGGGGCGGATGTCCTTTATTTTCCGGTTTATCCGGGCAATGCGGTTGCCGGCTTAAAACAAATTAAGGACTTAGCGCTTGGCATTCCTGTTGTTGGTTCGGACGGGTTTTCAGGGAAAGAGGTAACTGGTAGCCCCGGGGCTGAGGGTGTGATGTATACAGCAGGAAAAATAAACAATCCTGAAGAATTTACGCAAAAAATTAAGGCATTGCCAGGAAGAGAAAATTTGGCGGTTAATATCGTTGCGCCAATCGGATATGACACAATAATGGCTTTTGCAAAGATTATGAAATCGGCCGGCACGAACGCTGAGAAAATCAAAGAAGGATTGGATGCTTTAAAAATGAAAGGCGTATCCACTCCGGTGATAGAGTTTGACAAGGTTGGAGACCTTAAAGATCCCCAAGCCGAAGTTATGATTATTAAGAATGGCAAGGGTGTAAAATACAGCCGGTAAATTCTAAAACAAAAACAAACGACAAAAAACCGCCCCGCTGAAAATAGGGCGTTTTTTTGTTTGAAATAAGGCTTAAAATAACTCTCAGTTCAAGAAATAATTGCAACACCTTAAATTTGGACTAAAAAAAATTTGCAAAAAAACAGTTCTGTGTTACATTTTAAAATAAGATCTCGTTCCATTTGAGCGTAGAACTCAATTAGAGAGTATCAATTAAAAACTAAATTAAATTTTAAAAAGAAAATATGACAAACGCAACAAAATGGACGGTTGGAATTATCGTGGCGATTATCGTGGTCGTGGGAGGTTATTCACTGGTGACAAAAACCCCTGAAGAAACAGGTCCGATTAAGATAGGAGTGATAGCACCCTTAACTGGCAATGCCGCAGAGCTTGGAGAGCATATCCAGCAAGGACTAAATCTTGCCAATGAAAATTTTGACAGAAAATATTCGCTTATATATGAGGACAGTAAATGTTTTGATACTAGTTCAGCAGTTGGTGCCGCTCAGAAGTTTGCTACATTAAATAAAGTTAAACATGTGATTGGTCCCTTATGTGCTCCAGCTTATCAAGCAGCTGCAGGAATATTCAATAATAATGAGATTTCTTTTATGCACACAAGTGCTGTGACAAAATCATTTGTAGACTCATCGGGATTATTTGGAATCCCGGGCTTAAGCACAACTTTATCCCAAGAAGATGGTATTCTTGCAGATTTTGTTTATAAAGATCTCGGGCTACGAAAGGTTGGGGTTCTAGTTTGGAATGAAGAATGGGCAGTTGAGCATCGAAACAACTTTGTAAACAGCTTTGAAAATCTCGGAGGCACCATCGTATTTGACAAGAAGTTTGGCATTGATACTGCCGACTTCAGGACTGTGATCAAAAAATTAGAAAACTCTGGAGCCGAAGGGGTGTTTATTGTGGCGCTTAATTTCCAGAATGGAAATATTGTAAAACAAATGTATGAACTTGGTACCAAAGTAAAAGTATTTGGCCAGTTCGAGATTGAGAATTCTGTATTCTTGGAACATGCTGGGGCGGGGGCAGAAGGTGTTTACTATGTTTATCCCAAAATAGGGGATACTCTGGAAAGTCGCGCTTTTATCAGCGCATACCAGCAGAAGTATGGAACGGAACCAAACTATTATTCCTATATTGGTTATGACGCACTAAAACTTTATGACGCTGCAATAAATAAATGCGGCATTACTGATAGTAAATGCGCAACTAAAACAATCCTTAATGAAAAAAATTTTCCCGGCGTAAGTGGTCTTATAACCTTTACATCTGAAAAAGAATTGTCTAGAAATTTCGTAATTAAGACAATTAAGAATGGGCAATTCGTAATCGTGAGTCAGTAGATACAATAAAAATATATCCCGCTTTGAACAAGAGTTTGGAACGAGATACCCAGCTGGGAATGTTTACATTCCTTATGACATAGTTAAATTAATAGCGCAGGAACTGGAAAAAGGAGTCGCCATCGGAGATATTGTCAGCCACTTATCCAGCAAGGGCGAGATACAAACAACAACAAGCGGGAAATTAAAAATAGACAGTATTTCCAGATCCGTTGATATCCCTCTAGATATTGTCAAAATTAAAAACAATCAAATCATCCCGTTTTAATATGGTTGGTTTTGCCCAAGCTTATCCTCAGTGGGAACGGACCATAGCTTCAGTAAAAACAAAAAACGACTCAACATATTGGGTCGTTTTTTGTTTGAAATAAAGCCTGAAATAAGGTAATATTTAAGGTAAATTCCAAATAACAAATCACAAACAATATCCAAATTTCAAATTCTAATGTTCTAAACAATTTTGTATTTTGATATTAGTATTTTGAATTTGTTTGGGGTTTGGCGCTTGGAATTTGTGATTTAATCATTATGGACATCGTCCCTCAATTAATTTTAAACAGCATTATCGCCGGAGCGATTTATTCTTTAATCGCTCTCGGTTTTAATTTGATTTACGGAGCGACCAAGTTTTTCAACCTTGCCCACGGCGTTATGGCGGCAATCGGCGGGTATGCCGTCTTTTATTTCGCAAAAACTTTGGGCTGGGATTTATGGCTCGCTGTTGTTATCGGAATACTGCTTGCCGGACTGGTTGGTTGGGCTTTGGACAGGTTGGTTTACCTCCCGCTTCGCAAAAGAAAAGCGTCAACTATGGTTTTATTGGTCGCGTCTCTCGGGGTGTTCACCGCTTTGCAGGCGATTATCGCCATTCTATTCAGTTCTCAATTTCAGACGCTTAGCCGAAACATCGGCGGTCAGAAGATTTATGAAATCGCGGGCGGAATAATCACTCAAACGCAGGTTGTTATTCTAGCCTCGGCAATCGCCATAATGGTGGCGCTTGCTTTGCTTTTTAAATATACAATGTTCGGCAAGGCGGTTAAAGCGGTGAGTGACGACGAGGAAGTTTCCAAGATTGTCGGCATAAACACTAACAAAATTATCGGTTATGTATTTTTTATCGGTTCGGCGATTGCCGGGTTGGGTGGAATCTTGGTCGGTTTTGACACCGGCATAGAGCCGACAATGGGTCTGTCATTACTCCTTAAGGGGGTAATCGCTTCAATTATCGGAGGGATAGGCAGTATTTACGGAGCGGTGCTGGGCGCTTTTCTTTTGGGGTTTGCGGAAAATTTTGGAATTTGGAAAATATCGGGAGAATGGAAAGACGCGATAGCGTTCGCGTTGCTGATTATATTTTTAATTTTTCGCCCCAAAGGTATTATTAGGAGATAATATGTGTGGTGATAAAATGATGGCGTAAAAGCAAATTCCAATGAATAAAATTCAAAATACAAAACAATACGATTTAGAAGAAAGAACAGCCCGATTTGCTGAGCGGTGCAGAGATTTTGTCAAAAAACTTCCGAAAACAACCGGAAATTTTGAAGACAGCAAACAGCTCGTAAGGTCTTCCGGTTCCCAAGCGGCGAATTATATTGAGGCGAACGAGGCCCTCAGCAAAAAAGATTTCGCGCACAGAATAAAGATTTGCCGGAAAGAGGCGAAAGAAAGTTGTTTGTGGCTCAGGTTATGTGACAATAATAATAACCATGAATTGGATAATGAAAGAAAAAGTCTTTTGCAAGAAGCGACGGAATTAAGAAAAATATTTACGGCCATTTTAAATAAAAGTGTTTAGTTTGGAATTTAGTGATTGTTTGTAATTTAGAAATCGGGATTTGGGATTTTTGAACATATGGAATACTTAATACATCTTGCGATTTTATTTTCAATCTATGCCATTCTCGGCATCAGTTTGAATTTGGTTGTCGGCTATACGGGATTGCTGTCCGTTACCCACGCCGCTTTTTACGGAATCGGCGCTTACGCGACCGCGATACTTTTAACGCAGGCGGGGATTGGCTTCTTTCTTTCCGTGATTTTGGGGGTGATTATTGCCGCAATCATTGGTTTTTTAATAGGAATAGTTTTGAGCAGATTTGACGGGGATTATTACGCTCTCGGCTCCTTTGGCTTTTGCGTGATTGTTTTTTCAATTTTTCTTAATTGGCAAAGCCTGACAAGGGGACCGCTCGGAATTCCCGGGATTTCAAAACCGGAACTGTTCGGGATTGATTTTTCTTCAAACTTCGCATTTTTGATTCTTGCCCTATTATTTTTGATTCTAATTTACTTTATGAGTAAATTCATCGTCAATTCCTCTTTTGGCAGGGTTCTTAAAGCGATTCGCGAAGACGAAAAGGCGATTCAAGTTTTCGGCTACAACACTTTGTATTTCAAGCTGGCTATTTTTGTGATAAGCGCGGGCATGGCGGCCGTTGCCGGCTCCCTATTCGCTTCTTATATCACCTTTATTGACCCGTCATCCTTTAATTTAATGGAGTCAATTTTTATCTTGGTAATCATTATTCTCGGAGGGCTTGCCAGCAATAAGGGGGCCGTTTTGGGCGCGCTGTTTCTTATTCTATTGCCGGAGGCGTTGCGTTTCGTCGGATTTCCTTCAGATATTGCCGCCCAAATGCGCCAAGTGGTTTATGGCCTGATTTTGATATTATTGATGTTATACAGACCGCAAGGGCTTGTCGGGGAATACAAATTGTAAACGATGAATTAAGTCAAGAATTATGAAAATCTTAGAAACCAAAAATTTAACAAAAAGATTTGACGGAGTGCATGCCGTTGACCGGCTTTCTGTTGGGATTGAAAAGGGAAAGATTACGAGCATTATAGGTCCGAACGGTTCCGGCAAAACAACGCTTATCAATCTTTTGAGCGGAATACTGGCGATGGACGGCGGAGCGATAATAATTGAAAGTAAAAAGCTGAAAAGTATAAAGCCATACCAGATTTCCACTTATGGCATCACGCGCACATTTCAAGACGCGCGGCTTTTTGAACAGATGACGGTGTTGGATAACATCCTGGTTGTTTTGACCGAGCGGAATGTTTTTTCTTCGCTTTTTGAAAAACACAAAGATTGTCACCTTAAAAAAGCCGAGGAGGTCTTGCAGAAAGTGGGCCTTTGGAAAAAGAAAGATCAATTGGCGATCAACCTCTCATACGGGCAAAGAAAACTTTTGGAAGTTGCCCGCGCCATGGCGATGAAGGCGGAAATTTATCTTTTTGACGAGCCTTTTTCCGGACTTTTCCCGGAGATGATAAAAATAGTTTCCGGCATCATTCAGGAACTGAAAAAACAAGAGAAAACCGTAATCTTGATTGAGCACAATATGGATTTAATCCGCGAGCTTTCCGATTGGGTTCTGGTGATGGACGAAGGCAAATTATTGGCGGAAGGCGAGCTGAACGAAGTTTTGGAAAAACGCGAGGTAATAGAGGCGTATTTGGGGGAGTGATTGCAAAAAAAAACGATATGCCATAGTATGAATAAAGGTCGGTTATTATTGGAACTAAAAATAAACAAAAAATGAGTAAAAAGAAAATAATTGTAGGTTTGTTGGCGGTGGCGGTGCTTGTTTTGGGTTGGTCATTTTTTGCGCCCAAAAACACCAAGAATGAATCAATAAAGATAGGCGTGGTTTTCCCTATGACGGGAAACAACGCCGCATACAGTGAAAAATTTATGCGCGGTCTTAATCTTGCCCAAGATGAAATTAACGCGGAGGGCGGCATTAATGGCCGAACGATAGAATTGGTTGTTGAAGACGGCATGGCCAATCCCGCAAAAAGTGTATCCGCTTATCAAAAACTGCATCAGCGGTATGGAAGTGATATGCCGGCGGTGATTTCGGGTTTCAGCAGTGTGGTTCTTGCCATTGCTCCTTTAACCGACAAAGATCATGTTGTCCTGGTTAATCCGGTTGCTTCAGCCGCTCAGTTGAGTCAGGCGGGAGATTATGAATTTAATGTAATGCCTTTAATGAGCTTAACGGTTAATAAGTTGGCCGAGTATATAAAAAACAAAGAAAAACTGGAAAAAGCGGCGATAATTTATGTCAACACGGATTTCGGTGTTTCCGGAAAAAATATTTTCAAAGAAACATTTGAAAGTTTGGGAGGGCAAATTGTTGCTGAAGAAAGCTATACTGACGGCGACTCGGACGCGAGAACACAGCTTTCTAAAATAAAGCAAGCCAATCCTGACGCGATTTACCTTGTTACGACCGGTAAAAGCGGGGGCTTGATTTTGAAGCAAATAGGAGAACTGGGAATAAAAGCCGAACTATTCAGCACGGATGGAATTGAAACACCGGAAACAATTTCACTTGGAGGCAAGGTGGCTGAGAATTTAATTTATATTTCTCCCGCGTTTAACGCGAAAAGCAATCATCCCGCGGTGAAAAAATTTGCGGATGCGTTTAAAGAGAAGTATAATCTTGCGCCGGAAGTTTACGGAGCTAATAATTATGATGCGCTAAAGCTTATCGCACTGGCCATTAAAAATGTCGGTCCTGATGGAGAAGCCATAAAAAACTATCTTTATGGCGTAAAAAATTATGACGGCGTATCTGGGATTATGAGTTTTGATTCCAATGGGGATGTTATAAAACCCACAATAATCAAAACCATCAAAAACGGAGAGTTTGTAAAACTGGAGAGATAAGAGAAAGTTACAGTTTTACCGAAAACAACCCTCAATATTGAGGGTTGTTTTCATGTGTTTTATTCGTTGTCCAACCCTCGCCGAAAAAGAAGTTATTGAGGCGTATTTGGGGGAGTGATTGCGTTTTTAAAAAAATAACAGTAGAATTACCATTATGAACACTAAGGATCTAATCGCGTATTGGAAAGATTTATCTGATTATGATATAAAAACAGCCGATTTTATGTTGAAAGGCAAAAGGTATCCATACTGTCTATTTATGTGTCATTTATCAATTGAAAAAATTCTTAAAGCGCTGATTGTCAAGCAAACCAAAAAACATGCTCCATACGCGCACAATCTTGTTGATCTTGCGAAGCGTATATCTATAAAATTCTCTGATGAACATAAAAATCTTTTGGCTGACTTAACCGAATTTAATCTTGAAGCGCGGTATCCTGAATGGCAGAAAGAATTTTATAAAAAATGCACCAAAGCTTACACCGAAACATATTTTATTAAAGCTAAAAAACTGCAAAAATGGCTGAAAGAAAAAATATAAAATTAAATAAAAACACAAGCGCGAGCGTAAAAGAATACGTGGAGCTTTTAAGATCCGACGGGTTTCCCGTTGAAAAAGTTATTTTATTCGGTTCGCGCGCGAAAAACCTTGCGAAAAGAGACAGTGATATTGATATTTGCGTTGTGTCCGACAAATTCGGCAAGAATTACCACGAAGAGGGCAAATATCTTTTTAGAAAATTATGGGAAATGAAAAGGAGGGGCAATATAGAGCCGGTTGGATATTCGCCAAAAGATTTTTATTCCAAGGAAAAAAATTCGCCACTTTTGCACGAAATTAAACGGCATGGGATTGAATTAAAAGTTTAGTTTTGAAAGGAGAATTTAATCCGCGAGCTTTCCGATTATGTTTTCGTAATGGACAGCGGGCGTTTGCTGGCGGAGGGCAAACCGAACGAAGTCTTGGAAAAACGCGAGGTAATAGAGGCGTATTTGGGGGAGTAGATATGAAGAAAGAGATTTTATTACAGCTTAAAGACATTGCCGTCCATTATGGCGGGGTGAAGGCGCTTGACGGCGTTGATGTTGATTTGGACGAGGGCGAGATTGTGGCTTTAATGGGTCCGAACGGCGCCGGCAAATCAACGATATTAAAAGCGATTTTCGGTTTGGCGCCGATTTGTTCCGGAAAAGTTTTGTGGCACGAAAAAGTAATTTCGCCAATTCCGCACGAAATGGTAAAGCGGGGGGTGGCGTTTGTTCCACAAGGTCGGCGAGTTTTTACCAATCTGACAATCAGGGAAAATCTGGAGATTGGCGGTTTTATAGTCAAAAATAAAAAAATAATCAATCAAAGAATTGAGAGGGTGCTGGAGATTTTTCCCGATTTGAAGAAAAAACAGAAACATAAATCTGGTTCGCTCTCGGGTGGACAACAACAAATGCTCGCTTTTGCGCGCGGGCTGATGACTGACCCTAAAATTTTACTCCTTGACGAGCCCTCGCTCGGACTCGCCCCAAAAATCGTTAAAGAAATTTTTGCCAAAATTAAAGAGATAAATGAACGCCACAAAACCGCCATTATGGTTGTGGAGCATAACATCAAATCTCTTCTGGAAATTGCCCATCGCGGTTATGTTTTGGATAAAGGGAAAATCGTAAAAAAAGATTCCGCCCAAAACATAATACAAAGCGATATTTTGGAAAAAGTGTTTACCGGTAAGTTAAACTAACCCTCTTAAAAATCCAGCCTTCCTTTGTTAATCAATCCGGCTTTTAGAGAAAGCATTGATTTTTCGTGGCAAATTTTAATCAGTTCCCGCTTTTCGGGATGCTCGTTGTTTTTTATCGCATCTTTCCGTGGCCGGTTTCAAGGGCTATCCATATGCTTGTAAAAAGAGGTCTTAATTGATACACTTTTAAAAGTGAATTTTTTTAAGGCTATTGGCATAATGACAATTGTTTTACTTCTCGCCGCCGCTTTGCTTTGGGGTTTTTATTTCTTTGAATCCTCCCATTTGCAGGAAAAACAAGAGCCGGTAAAACAAGAGCCGGTAAAAATTAAAAAGAATACGGAACAGGTTGTCACATTTAACCCCGAAAAACTATCATGGGTGGAAATTACTCCGGCTGCTCCTTGGAAAAAGAGAGATTCGGGAGAAGTCTTTGTGTTTAACAACAAGATGTGGCTTATGGGGGGTATCAGTGCTGAAAATCCCAAAGACAATCACGCCGTCAAATATTGGGAAGCGACTCATTTTAATGATATTTGGAATACCGAAGACGGGCTGAATTGGAAAAGAGTGGCCAGTAGTAGCGCGTGGGCGCCGAGAAGATCAATGTCAGTTGTCTTTTTTAAAAACAAACTTTGGATGCTTGGCGGTTGGAGTCCTATAAGCGGTTACACGAACGATATCTGGACATCAACAGACGGAATCAATTGGACAAAAATAGTGGCGCATGCTCCTTGGCCCGCCCGGGAAGGACAACTTCTTGAGGTGTTCAAAAACAAAATGTGGCTTATCGGCGGGGTAAATTACGGCGAACGGCAAACCAAGAATGATGTTTGGTATTCTTCAAACGGCATTGATTGGACAAGGGTAAAAAATATTCCATGGAAACCGAGGTGGGATCACGCGACTCAAGTATTCAAAGGGAAATTATTTTTGGCGGGCGGAATGAATTTGGCGGGCGAAACATTTGACGACATTTGGGTGACGGAAGATGGACTTAAATGGACTCTTGTTACGGATAGCCCCCCATGGCCATCTCGGCAAGGTCATGCCCTTCTTTCATACAAAAATAAGCTTTGGATTATTGGAAGGTTAAATGACATAGAGAATGGAGGAGTGAATGATGTTTGGTTTTCTGATGATGGCGCTCATTGGACAAAAACAGAAAACAATCCCCAATGGGCTGGTCGCGAGGATTTCTTTTCCACGGTTTTTAAAGATAGGATGTGGGTCTTTGGAGGAATGGATTCAAGCTGGCAATGGAGAAACGACGTTTGGGCTTCCAAATATTTGCAGTGATGAATAACTTTTTCAAAAAAAAGAGGCGGATTTTATCAGTTTTGGCGGTAATCGCCCTTCTCTCAACGGCCGGCATTCTGACAGTTAATTCCTCCAGTTTTAACGGGCTTAATCAGCTTGCCAGGGTCTTTTCGGTTGAAACAAATTTACTTAAAACTTGGCAGCAGTCAAACGGATTGACAAATGATATCGCGTATAATTCAAAAGGGAAAGAAGTTGTTTTGTTGCAAAGAATGCTATCTCAGGATCCCGGGATTTATCCGGAAAAAAAGATTACGGGATATTATGGAAATTTGACAAAATCGGCTGTTCTCAGATTTCAGAAAGAGTATGAACTTCCGGGGACGGGTGCAGTTGATTATTTAACCAAAGAAAAGCTCAATAAGACTTTTTTGTCTTTTTTATGTCCCGAGCTGAAAGTCATATATCCTGATTTTTTCTTTCGAAAAATCACGAAAACATCCCATCCTCTTCCGAAAGATTATATTCCTCCCAATCTCAAAGAAATTTCCGGGGGTGTGAAGACAATTGGCGCCAATTGCATCAGGTCTGACGTTTTACCTCATTTAAAAAAAATGTTTAATGGCGCGGAGAAGGATGGAATATATCTGGCTGTTACATCCGGATACAGAAGTCCTCAAATACAAAAATATCTCTATGATTATTGGCTAAGAATGTGGGGATCTTACGCCCTCAGCGTCGTCGCTCTCCCCGGAAAGTCTGAACACCAACTGGGAACGACTGTTGATCTGACGGACGCTTCAATCGGCTACGCTGGGGTTAGCAGCCGATTCGCGCGCGGAGCGGGGGCAAAATGGTTGATAAAGAATGCCCTCAAATACGGTTTTATAATGAGCTATCCGGAGGGGGAACGGAAAATAACCGGCTACAGATATGAGCCGTGGCATTGGCGATATGTCGGAGTCGGGCTGGCCAAATTTCTTCATACCAAGGGATTCACCTTTAATGAACTCCCCTTTAATGAGTCCAAGCCATTTTTTAAGAAAAATCTTGAAACAGGGCTTAAGATTTCCGCAGTCGCGGCGATTTCCGTCTTTACCGGCGTAGATGGAGAAGAACATCTTCTCATAAAAAAAAATAGAGACAAAGAGTTACCGATTGCAAGTATTACGAAATTAATGACCGCCCTTGTCGCCTCTGACATATATAAAGCCGATGATACGGTTAAGATGACCAAAAGTTCTTTGCGAGGAAAAGGTATTTCCGGATATTACGACCCTGGAGACACTTTTTTCTTTAAGGACGCGCTTTACGCGTTATTATTGGCCTCTCATAATGAAATCGCGAAGGCTATGTCCGAGCGGACGGGAACTGATAATTTTGTTAAATTTATGAATGAGAAAGCCGCCCTCCTTGGGATGAAAAACACTCATTTTTTTAATCCCACGGGGCTTGATCCGAAAGCGGGGAGCGAGGAAATTAACAAGTCAACGGTTTTTGATATTTACAAACTTTTGAAATATATATCTGAAAACAGGGATGATATATTCTCTATTCTTGAACAAAAGGAATATCTTCTCAAAGATATGAATGGAAATTTAAAAGTGGATTTGCATTCAACCGACAAACTTCTTTCCGATAAAAATGCGCCTCTCCATGTTTTGGGAGGAAAAACCGGCGAAACACCTCGAGCGAAAAAAAATTTGGCGGTTGTTTCTGGGGCTCCTTCAACCGGTCGTATAGTGAGTGTTATTTTAGGATCATCGGACAATTTTAATGATATGCGAAAATTATTAAAATACATTAAAGATTCTTTCGTATGGCAAAGTCCGGGATTTTTTTCCGAATCGGATTTCAGCGAGTAGACGCTGTTTGAGCCGCCGTCAATACTCTGAGGATATTTTAAATTGGCGCGTCCCTTAAAAATAAATTTTATTGGCAGGTTTTTGTTTTTAAAAAATGGTATAATCCTTAAATGGGGAACAATTAAAATTATGAAAAAAATTTCTTATTATTTGATTTTCGCGGTTATCATTGGAGGGCTTCTTTCCTCTTTCTGGGTTTACAAAAAATACTTTTATAAAGAAAAGGACAATCTTCTCTTTTTTACGGCTGAGAGAGGTCCGATTAAAGAAATTGTGCGAGTGAGGGGTGAGGTTGTTCCCCAAAAAGAATTTGATTTGGAATTCCCCTTTTCCGGGATTATTGACGGGATTTTTGTAAAAGAAGGGCAGGCGGTTCGCAGAGGAGAGCCTTTAATGAAACTGGACAGCAGAGATTATGAATTAGAGGTTAAACGGTTGGAGGCGATTCTTTCTCAAGGGGTTCTGAATCTGGACAAGTTAATAGCTGGACCTACCGAGGATGATATAAATATTTCAAAAACAAGAGTGTCCAATGCGGAAAGTTCACTTGCCGAAGCGAAGAAAAATGTCGTGGATAACCTGAATAATTCTTACACTCAGTCTGATGATGCCGTGAGGGGGAAGGCCGACCGCTTTTTTAACAACCCCCGAACCGCCAATCCGACGATAGATTTTACACTCAGCGATTATAAACTGAAAAAAGATATAGAATGGAATAGATTTTTATTGGAAGAAACTCTTAATTCTTGGCAGGTGTCCCTTGAAAAAGCGTCGGTTTCTAAAAATCTTGATTTATCTCTTGGCGAGGCGAAGGAAAATCTTGGAAAAGTAAAATATTTTTTGAATCAAACCGCCTTGGCGGTAAATGGACTTAAGGCAAACGCCAATCTTTCTCAAACCACTATTGATTTGTGGAAGTCAGGTATTTCATTAGCGAGAAGTAATGTGAATGCCGCCGCCACCGCTCTTTTATCGGCTGAGGAAAAAATGAAAAATGTTGAATCAAACCTGACACTTTCCCGGAGAGAGCTAACCCTTAAGACGTCTGGAGCAAGGTCAGAGGATATTAAAATAGCCAAGTCGCAAATTAAAGAAGTGGAAAATCAAATTTCCATAGCTGAAGAAAAAATTAAAAGATCCAATCTTTATTCCCCTGCGAATACTGAGGTTATGAAAATTCCAATTGAAAAGGGAGAGTTATTTATGCCGGGAAGTCCCGCCATTTTTCTTTCCTCGCCGGAGCTTAAAATGCAGGCCGATGTTTCTGAGTTGGACATAGGAAAATTAAAAAGTTCTGATAAAAACAAAGTCCTAATAAAATTTGATGCTTTCCCGGGTGTTGATTTTTCGGGCAGACTGTCTTTTATTGAGCCGAAAAAAATTATCAAAGACGGCGATACGTATTATCGCGCCAATATCCTTTTTGACCAAAAAAGAGAGAAAATTCGTCCGGGAATGAGCGCGGATTTGGAAATAATAATCTCATCTCAAAAAAATGTTCTCAGAATCCCTGAAATAGTTGTTTATAAAAAAAACGGCAAAGAATTCGTTAAGATTTTTCAAAAAGGAAATATTATTGAGAGGCAGGTTGAAACGGGCATCTCCGACGGAGAATTCATTGAAATCACAAAAGGCCTTAAGGAGGGTCAGACAGTGGCGGTTTCCGCCGATTAAAGCGAAAAAAAATTATGGACAAGAAAAAAAATGATTCCGTTTGCGGTATGGATTTGAGCGATGAAAAAGATGTCGTGAGTTTTTCCTTAAATGGAGAAACATTTCACTTTTGCGGAGAATATTGTCTGGAGAGGTTTAAAAAAAATCCGAAAAGATTTCTTGGAGAACCCCTTATTAAATTAAGGGGTGTGCGCAAGATTTTTAAGATGGACGGCGCGGAGACTAAAGCGTTAAGGGGGCTTAATCTTAATATTTGGAAAGGTGATTTCATCGGTATAATAGGTGCGAGTGGATCCGGCAAAAGCACCACATTGAATATGATGGGCTTGCTTGACAGACCTTCCGCCGGATCTGTTTTTTTGAACGGGAGAAACACCTCTAAAATTGAAGATATTCAAAGAGCAGGTCTTCGCTCGCGAATGTTCGGATTTGTTTTTCAGCAATATAATTTGATTCCATGGCTTACCGCCTATGAAAACGCGGTTCTCCCCCTCATTTTTGCCGGGAAAAAAGTGGAAAAAAATAAAGTGGAAAAAAGTTTTAGGGAAATAGGTTTGGGAGAAAGAATGAATCATCGCCCTTTTGAACTTTCCGGAGGTGAACAGCAGAGAGTGGCTCTTTTACGCGCCCTTGCCAACAGTCCTGAAATAATTTTAGGAGATGAACCGACGGGAAATCTTGATTCAAAAACAGGGAATCGCCTTCTGGAAATGCTCGTCGAGCTGAACAAGGACAAGAAGAAAACACTGGTTATTGTCACCCATGATGCTCATATTGCCGAGATGGCTGATCAAGTTATAGTTATCAAAGACGGGCAAATGATAAGAAATCATCAAATTCACAAGGGAATATACACAGCATAAATTTTATATGTTTAAAAATTATTTTATTTTAACTTTAAAAGGAATCAGATACAGACCAGTAAGAAGTTGGTTGACGATTTTAGGTGTTGTTATTGGAATAATGCTAGTAGTCATTATTCTCTCCTTAAGTGATGGAATTCAAAACGCTGTAAGCAAGAAGCTTCAATTGTTCGGTTCAAATTTGGTCCTTATTTTTCCGGGGAAAGAGACTAACCCCCTCGTCGGTCTTTTGGGAGGGCAAAGGTTTAGAGAGAGGGATTTAATGAAATTAGAGCAAATAAAAGGTGTGGATGTAATAGTTCCCATGGAAGTAAAGATGATGAATATTGAATACAGGGGTGAAAAAAAATCAATATTAATTCATGCAGCCCCGTGGAAGGGGATGATAAAGGGCTTTGAGCAATCTCAAGGAGTGAAGCTGGAGAAGGGGAGATGGCCGAGGGACGATCAGTCAAATGAAGCGGTTCTCGGTTTTTTAACTTATAATAAATCATTTAAGAACAGAGTGCGTTTGGGCGACGATATTATAATTAAATCAAAAAGGATGAAAGTCGTCGGGTATGTTTCAGAAATAGGAAATCAAATGGATGACAATACTATTTACATATCTATGGATATTTTTCGCAACATTACGGGAGCAAAAGGGGGGGCCAGGGGGGCATTTGCCCTTATCAAACCGGGATATAACATTAACCTTGTCGCCAAACAAATTAGATTTTCTCTCTCCAAACAGGAGGTGGTCCGCGACTTTTCCGTGATAACCCCCGAGAAAGCCGGTCGTCTCGTGGGCAATGTCCTTTCGGTTATTGAATTTATTTTGATGGTTATCGCCGGAATCTCCCTTCTTGTCGGAGCAGTGGGTATTATGAACACGATGTATACTTCCGTTCTAGAGAGAACAAAGCAAATAGGCGTTATGAAGGCCATTGGCGCCTCAAGTGATTCCATCCTCTCTTTATTTCTCATAGAATCTGGGATGATAGGGTTGATTGGGGGTATTTTGGGAATTGTTTTTGGGGTAACCGCTTCATATATTATCAGTTCCATCGCGGTTGATTTTGGCATAGGAAATCTTTTTTCTTTCGCCTCCTTGGATTTTTTAGGATTATCCGTCATCCTAGTTATAACCTTCATTACAGGCATAATTTCTGGGGTTTTGCCGGCTCGCTCAGCGGCGAAAATGGAACCGGCCGAGGCGTTGAGATATGAGTAAGTTTAAGCGTTGACTTTTAAAGAAAAAGAACGATAATTATAATTATGGAAAAAGTTAAAGTCGAAAACCAAATCAATAAACAGGAAATGGAAAGGGAAAAACTTCTTAAGGAGTTGGAAGGAGAAATTGAGAGGGCTCTTGATGAGACATGGGCCGAATCCAAGGAAGTTTTTCTTGAAAAGTTTCTTGAAAAACTTCACAAGAAGCGCGAAACCACAAGGGTGGAATAATCTCTTTTTATGGAAATTATTTACGAAGATAAGGATGTTCTGGCGATAAATAAGCCGGCCAGGTTGCTTGTTCACGGAACGGAAAAAAGCGAAGACAAAACCCTTGTTGACTGGCTGGTTGAAAATTATCCGGAGATAAGGAATGTTGGGGACTTGCCTTCTGAAGGGAAGGCGACATTCTTTCGTCCGGGGATTGTTCATCGTCTGGACAAAGACACCTCGGGGATATTATTGGTTGCTAAAAACCAAAAAACATTTGAATACCTTAAAAAACTATTCCAAGAAAGGGAAATAAAAAAAAAATACATTGCTTTGGTTTTGGGAAAAATAAAAAATGAAAAGGGTATTATTGATTTACCCATCGGGAAGAGCAAGAAGGATTTTCGCAAGAGAGCCTCAATCGGAAAATTGACCGGCAAAATAAGGGAGGCAATTACGGAATACAAGGTTTTAGAAAGGTTTCCCGCCTCCGTTGCCGGCCAGCAGGGCTACACATTAGTGGAAGCGCGACCAAAGACCGGCAGAACGCACCAGATAAGAGCTCATTTTAAAGCCATTGGTCACTCGCTAGTTTGTGACAAATTATATGGTCCCAAAAACCAAGATTGCCCGGCCGGACTCGGTCGTCATTTTCTTCACGCCACATCACTGGAATTCGTTTTACCGGATGGTTCAAAGGTTATGCTTGAGGCTGATTTGCCGGAAGACTTAAACAAAACATTGTCGTTCTTGCGAAAATTAAGATAATATGCTAAATTTTAATACATTATGGCTTTAGCCGATATAAACATTGAAGAGAGAAAAAAGTGGGATCTTCGCCCGGGAAACACTGTTCGCGTTTGGCAGAAGATTCGCGAGGGCGAGAAAACTCGCTTGCAGGCTTTTGAGGGTTTACTCATAGCTCACAAACATGGCTTTGAAACCGGAGCTACTTTTACTGTGAGAAAAAACTCTGGAGGCATAGGTGTGGAAAGGATTTTCCCCATTTTTTCTCCGAATATTGACAGGATTGAAATTGTAAAGCGTTCCAAGGTGAGGCGCTCCAAGCTTTATTACATTCGCGAAAAAACAACGAAACAGATTCGCAAGAAGATGAAACAGTTAAAAAATGTCTTCTCGGATAAAGGGAGCAATGATGTGGAAGAGGAAGAGAAGAAAAAGTCTGTTGAGTCGCCTGAAAAAGCGCAAACTGAAAATGAAGAGAAAGTTTCTGCAGAAGATGTTGCTGGCGAAACGGAAGCTGTTGAAGACAAAAAAGGAGAGGATACTTCGGAAAAAGAGGAAGTTTTGAAAGAGGGAAAAAACAAGGATACTGAGGAGGAAAAGAAAGAAGGTAAAAAGGAAAATTAAATAAAACTCCTGCGCAGGTGGTGGAACTGGTAGACACGCAGCCTTGAGGGGGCTGTGGGAGCAATCCCGTGGAGGTTCAAGTCCTCTCCTGCGCACAGCGAGCGAAGTGAGTTGAAGTAGGAGAGGACTTGAACTGGTAGGCGCGAATTTCTCTCGCGAACATCGTGAGCGAATGAGAAATTCAGCGTTTCGCAACAAGTTTCTTGTGAGAGGCAAGTCCTCTCCTGCGCACAGCGAGCGAAGTGAGTTGAAGTAGGAGAGGACTTGAACTGGTAGGCGCCTGTTTTTAAGGAGCCTGCCTGCCGGCAGACAAAGGCTTACTATTTTAAATTTATACCGCTTTACACTTAAAAGGGCGACAAAGGTGAAACAACTCTTTTCGCTGGAGGTTGTGCCCAAAAAGTCCCTAAAAACTCTCCCGCAATTGAAGCGTTGGGCGCGCTTGACGAGCTCAATTCTTTTTTAGGGCTATGCAAGGTCAAAGCATTTGAATGGAAAACTCCGCTTTTCGGCAAGGATAGCATTTTCGGATTATTGGGAAATATCCAAAATGATTTATTTTCCGTACAGGCGGAATTGGCCGGCGGGGGCAAAAAACTAAAAAAGAAAAGGACGGAAGAAATTGAGAAAACAATTGATTACATTGGAGAAAAAATATCGGAAATAAAAGATTTTGTCATTCCAGGAGGATGCGAGTTATCTGCCCTCTTGGATTTTGCGCGAGCCTTGGCGAGAAGGGCGGAAAGAAAAATCATCGCCACCAAGAAAGAGTCCACGGTTGCTCCCGAGACTTTTAAATACATAAACAGACTCTCCTCTCTTCTTTTTGTTTTGGCTAGACTCGCGAACAGAAATTATGGTATAAAAGAAGAAGAACCCGAGTATTATGGGGACTAATGGTGGTCGTAGCTCAATCGGTAGAGCACTCGGTTGTGGTCCGAGCGGTTGCGGGTTCAAATCCCGTCGATCACCCAAATTGGATATTCCTTTAAATCTTGGCTTATCAGTTGGTGGAACAGGTAATTTATTTTAATAACAATGGAACGGTATAAAATAGAACAAACAAGAAAAGGAGAAGCGGAATATTTAAAATCTGATATTAGACCGATTATGGCCTGTGTGGGAACTCGTGAGGATTTCCTAGATTCTCCCCACTTGAAAGAGATTCGTCGCGTTCGGAACGGCATAGACACATCCCAAAAAATTCATAATGTAGACTATTATGCCGACAAGGGAGAGCTGGACGCTAACAATTTTAAACACGATGGACGGATGACATATGTTATATCGGACATAAATAACAAAGATAAGTTTTCTGAAGGTTTTAAAAATTGCACAGGATTGGTGGTTGCGGGGAAAGATAAAAAAACCGGCGAAAACATTTCTTTTTTAACTCATCAGGACCCAGATTATTTTCTTGATGGAGTTGAAAATAAAAATAAATTAAAAGAAGACCTCAGAGAAAGGATAGAGGCGCTAAAGGAAAAGTGCGAGGAGGGAACTTTGGATGCCAGGGTTTTTGGCGGAAATTATTTTGGAAAAGATGAAATTGAATACAGAGAAAATTATCTTAATTCAATAAAATTGTTATCCTCTGAAGTTTCATCTGTCTTGGGTTTTAAACCAGTTGTTGTTGTCGGTCCTAAAACCGTTCAAGGAGGTCAAGACGATGTCTTTTACGACAACGAGCACAGGAGGCTTTATATCGTTAGGCCGGTTGTCGGAGATGCCACCACCAATCCAGTCTCGCCCGAGGATATAGAAGAAGAACAAAAAAAGTGGTTTATTGAGGAATAATTCGTTGTTTCTCCTCGTGTTCGGGGCCGATATCCATTTACAAATTCATCCAAAAAGATATAATATAGACTGTTCTGAGGTTTAATTGTCAGTTTAATTAATTTTTAATAAAAAAATGCCCATGCTCACAATTTCTTTAATTATTGCTTTCATCGCTTTGTCCTATGCCTCTTTTTTGGCTTATTCCTTAAAGAAAAAAGATCAGGGAAATGAAAAAGTCAGGGAAATTTCCAAAGCCATTCGCGACGGAGCTATGTCCTTCTTGAAAAAAGAATACCGTTTTTTGGCGATTTTTGTGGCGATCGTTTTCATTCTTATGGGATTTTTTCTGTCATGGTCTTCCGCCGCCGTCTTTGCCGCCGGTGCCACGCTTAGCGTTTTGGCGGGCAACATAGGAATGAGAATTGCCACAGCAAGTAACGGAAGAACTGTTTGGGCGGTAAAAAACAACATCAAAGAAGGACTGGATGTCGCCTTTAACGCAGGTTCGGTGATGGGGTTGTCTGTCGTGGGTTTCGGCATCCTTGGCATAGCCGTTTCTTATTTGATATTCGGCGACCCCCAAATAATTTTCAGTTTCGGTTTTGGGGCGTCTGCCGTGGCAATTTTTGCCAGGGTGGGTGGCGGAATTTACACCAAGGCGGCCGATGTGGGCGCCGATTTGGTGGGAAAGATTGAGGCGGGCATTCCGGAGGATGACCCTCGTAATCCGGCCACAATCGCCGACAACGTGGGGGATAATGTGGGAGATGTCGCCGGTATGGGAGCCGACCTTTTTGAGAGTTATGTTGATTCCATAATAGCCGCCATGGTGTTGGGAACGGTTTCTGTCGGAGTTTTCGGGCTTGGCGCCGGTTTGCTTCCTTTAGGGCTGGCCGCCCTCGGGTGTTTGGCAAGTATCGCAGGCAACTTGATTGTCAGATTTGTCAAAAAGGGCAGTCCTTCAAACATCCTTAATTTTGGAATAGTGGGGGCCTCCTTAATAATGGCGGTCGGTTCGTATTTTCTCATCAGATATTCTCTTGATAATTATTGGGGTGTTTTCGCAAGCGTATTAACTGGGCTTGTCGCCGGAGTGGCAATAGGTTTTATAACGGAATATTACACTTCCGCCAAATTCAAACCGACGCGAGAATTGGCGGAGTCTTCGGAAACGGGAGCGGCAACGAATATTATCAGCGGATTGGCATTGGGAATGAACAGCACCATCTGGCCCGTCTTGATTGTTTGTTTCTCAATATTCCTTTCTTACAGATTGGCCGGCGTCTACGGCATAGCATTGACGGCGGTGGGAATGCTTTCAACTTTGGGCATCACTCTTGCTACGGATTCTTATGGTCCCGTCGCGGATAACGCCGCCGGAATTGCCGAAATGGCCGGCTTGGGACAAGAGGTAAGAGAACGCGCCGAAGAGCTTGACGCGGTCGGGAACACAACCGCGGCGATAGGGAAAGGTTTCGCCATCGGCTCGGCAGCTTTAACAGCTGTTGTTCTTTTAATCAGTTACGCGAAAGTCGCCGGGGTGGCTGTTGTTGACTTGCTCAATCCACTTGTTATTATCGGCGTATTCTTGGGGGCGTTGCTTCCTTTTGTTTTTTCATCCCTCGCTATGAGAGCGGTCGGCAAGGCGGCTTATGCCGTCGTTAATGAAGTAAGGAGGCAGTTTAGGGAGATTGCCGGGCTAATGGAAGGAAAGGCGAAAGCCGATTACGAGCGATGCGTTGAGATTGTTACGACTAGCGCTTTGAAGCAGATGATTGCTCCGGGATTGATTGCTGTAATAGCGCCCCTGGCGGTTGGCTTTCTGTTCGGAAAAGAAGCCCTGGCGGGACTTTTGGTCGGATCAATTACAAGTGGTTTTCTTTTGGCAATAATGATGGCGAATTCCGGAGGGGCCTGGGATAACGCCAAGAAGTATATAGAAACGGGAGAGTTGGGAGGAAAAGGGTCCGAAACTCACAAGGCGGCCGTTGTTGGAGATACGGTTGGTGATCCATTCAAGGATACGGCCGGTCCGTCCCTTAATATTTTAATAAAGCTTGTTTCGATTATTTCAATAATAATCGCCCCTCTTTTGTAAAGAGGGTTTTCGGGGTGTAGCATAATGGCAGTGTGCGCGCATGGGGTGCGCGTGGCCCGGGTTCGATTCCCGGCATCCCGAACGAAGTGAGGGTGCAGTCCCGCATAATGCTGGATGCCGGGAATCCCGAACGGCATTCTATTTATTCGGCAATATGTTATCATTTAACCAAGGTTGAATTAGAAGTTTAATTTCCGCCAAATGGCGGAGCAATAAAAAAAATATGAACACAATACTTTGGATTATTTTGGGAGTCGCGGCGGCAATCGTTTTATGGTTCGTCGTCGCCTACAACGGATTCATCCGCCTTATCAATCGCGCCAAAGAGGCGTGGTCGGATATTGATGTCCAGCTGAAGAGAAGGTACAACCTTATCCCGAACCTCGTGGAAACGGTGAAGGGTTACGCAACGCACGAGCGGGAGCTTTTTGAGAAAGTGGCGGAGACGCGAACAAAGGCGATGGGAGCGCAAACGGTTAAGGAGCGCGCGGAGTCGGAGAATATGCTTACCGGCGCGCTGAAATCGCTTTTTGCCGTTTCCGAGAATTATCCGCAACTGAAAGCTAATGAAAACTTTCTTGAATTACAAAGAGAGCTTTCCGATACGGAGAACAAAATTCAGGCGGCGCGCAGATTTTACAACACCAATGTCCGCGATCTCAATATAAAGATTGATTCCTTTCCGGCGAACATTATCGCTAAAATGTTCAATTTCAAAAAAATGGAGTTTTTTGAACTGGAGGAAGAGGCGGCGCGCGAACCGGTTAAAGTAGATTTCTGATATCTCCTTATTTTAAAAGTCCCAAAAGGTCAAATTCAATTTTATAAGCTTTTATTTAACAATACAATATGGATATAACAAAAATGAAAACGCAAAAAGGGTTTAAGTTGGCAAATAATATTTTTACCTTAGTCAGAATATTATCAACTTTTGTTTTTTTGTCATTCGTCGCCCTAGTGATGATGTTAGTCGGCTTCCCTTGGTACTTATCAGTCTTTTTATTTTCTTTCGCCCTACTGCTGTTGGTTTTGCAAATAAGGAATACAAGAAAAGCGTTGGCGGAGGTAAAAACCCCCGACTCGGAGCCAGACACCTTTACGGGAGGGGAAATTCGCGAAGAAGAGAACCCTTTTAAAAAACAAGGAGGGTTCGGTCTTTTGGGAGTGATAATAGCGATTACTGTTATTGGCCTTATTATTGGAGCAGGGTATGTGCTGGTGCAAAAGAAATCAGACAACGGGACGCAGATTGATATCACTGAAAAAAGCAACACTGATTCAACTTTGGGTGAGAAGGAAGGCAAACGGCTGATTAAAGAACAGAAAAAGAGGCCGGTGGAATCGCGCTTGCTTGATTGCGGAGAAGACATTGATTGCTTTATAAGCGCGCAAAAAAGTGGCCGGGACGCAAAGGTAAAATTTATTTCAGCCGTCAGTCCTTTTACGGCGACATTGATGGAAACAAAATTTATTAAGAATGAAGGAGAGCATATTTATCACCAAAAAACCGTTTCCAACGATATCAGTGTTGAAAACTACATAAAGATGTTTAAGGCGAAGGCTTCTCCGTCAGAAATAGCCAAACTTAACGCAATGTCCGATAGTCAAATTAAGGCGCAATTGACCGCGATGAAGAAATGGAGCGAACAGTCTCTTAAGGCGCGAAAGGACGCGGAGCGGAGTTGTGTTTACGACAAACCTTCCGATTTGACGGCACTTTTAAAGAAATGGGAAGAGGGATCTTTTTCAAACAAAGACTGGGACTTCGCGAGAGTTTGCGTAAACAGGAATTTGCTTGAGAACCCAGACTGCACCTTGCAGCCGGCGAGCTCCGGTCCGGACGAGAAGCCGAGCAGTTTGAGATTATCCGAAATTAGTATTGCCAACAGCGCCAGTTCCATGAGTTTCAGTGTGGTTAATTTTAAGGGAAGTGCGAGCAACGTCCTTTGGAAGGCTGGGAATAGCGGAATTGTTAAAATTTCTCCAAATACCGGAAAGACTGTAAAGATTACCCCTGTCAGTCCTGGCAAAACAAAATTGATTATTACCGACAGTGCTGTTAATAACTGCCAAATATCCATACCCGTTACCGTGAACAGTAGGTAGAACAAAACGGCTTAAGCCAACTTTTAATTTTATGGGAAAAAAATTTGAACAAAATAGTGGCGCGGAAGACTCTTTAAAAGGTCCTTCTCTCAGAATTATCGGTGAAATATCCGATGAGGCGAGAGAAGTTTTATTTCGTAAAATTAAAGGAGTTCTTCATCGCGACCATTATGGCAGTTTACCCCCTGAAGTATTCGCGGAACTGAAAGAGAAGGAGTTAGTCAAGACCCCGGAAGAGCTTAAATTGATTGCTATGGCTGATAAGGGGACAAGTAAAATTATGGAAAGTGTCGGAGAGGAGCCCTACTCTATTCCGGAAAAGAATGTCCACCTGCTCCCAGGCGATTCCTATAACAAAACTGTTTTAAATGATAAACCCGAGCAAAGTTCAGCTCGGGCGATTTCAGAATCCCAGGCGATTTTTGTGAACGCTGACAAAGCGAGGGAAAAAGAGCTTTATTTTGCATTATTGATTTTTCATGAAATGATGCACTTGAAAGGAAAAATAATTATGGAGGCAAATGAAGACGAGAACAGGCTTTACGCTGGGGCGTATAAGACAGGTCTTACTGTTTTTTCCCCTCGGGTGGCGGATAGTAGAAATAGAGAACATACCCATATGTCCGGCCTTGAAGAAGCGTTGGTTTCCGATGAAGAAAAAAAATATGTAGAAAAAATATTAAAGCTCCCAAGGTTTTTAAAGGAAAGAGAGGCCATGGAGGCGGGCGATTTCAAAAATCTAAGGAAAAATATTGCTCGGCGCGATAATATTTCCGAGAATAATGTTTTTTGGGTTAGCGACGACAAAAAATCCTATCTTTGTTTTTCTTACCAGAAGCAAAGGGAAGCCCTTGGTTTTGTGGAGGCGGAAATTCTGAAGGAAAACCGCGATAAATATGAAAATTCCAATGATGTCAGGGAGGAGTTCCTCAAAGCCTTTTTCGGAGGCTCTCTTTACAACATAAGCCGATTGGTTGAGAGCACTTTTGGGAAAGGAAGCTTCAGGGTCTTGGGACTGATGACGAGAGAGGATGGTCCCGCAATCGGAGTGATGGAGGCCTTGCGCTCTATGCGGAGGGCAAAGGTCGCCACCGTCTCTGAAAAATAAAGAATGATTGAAGATTTAAAGGAATTAATGAATAAGAACAATGTTTCCGAGTCTGATGCTCGGAAAATTATTTTGGGATTTAAAAAAACTTCTCCACAACAAAGAAGTTTGATGTATGCCGCGCTCTCCGGACATCTGGAATTGATCAAAATCTTTATTGATTTGATAAATAAAAAAATTGATTTGATTAAAAATCCGTCTGAAGAAAAAGAAAATCTGATAATTAAAAAAGAAAAAGAGATCCTTGAAGGAGTTTTTAAGGATATGGAGAAATAAAAAAATGGAGTATTACAAAGAGGTAAATCAATTTCCAGAAGACATTGACGGAATAAACAAAACCGCTGAGGTAAAAGAAATAAATGACTTTACCTTAAAAGAAAGGGGTCTTTTTTCCAAGTTCGGAGAAAAGCTTATTGAATGGGGGAAAAGAGCGAAAGAAATGCCCAAAAAAGTGTCCAAAGCGACAGCCTTAGTTCTTCTGCTCAGTTCGGCGAGCGGTTTTGCAGAAGCAAACGCCACGGAAATTCAAGGTCATCCCGAAGGCATCAAATCACCTCAGAAGATTGAAAGAATTGATACCTCATCCGGTTTTAGTTGGAAAGACTTTATTAAAAACATTGAAATTTCGTATGGAACGGAAAATTATACCGAGGAGAATTTTAAAGGAGAGAGCTTGGAAGTCTCCAATCCTCTTGATGGTGATTTTTACATAAAAAATATGAGTCCCGAAGACTGGAAGGAAAGCCAGAATCTTTTTCACGATTCGGTAAAAATACCATTCTCGGCAAAAGGTTTTTTTGAAACCATCTCCAGGGATTCCGCCGGAATGAGTGATGCCGGAAAACTTTTTTTTCTTCAAATACTTGGAAACAAACTGCAGCAAACCTATGATGATGAAATGATAAGAAGAGGCGAATTCACCGTTGTTTCCGATGAAGGAATGTTCCAAGGATTGAAGGATTATTTTTACGGAGAGGGCGACGGAAAGACGGGCATTTGCGGAAATATCCATACTTTTATGGCCAAAACCGCTACTGAAATGGGCATTGAGGCATGGCTTCAGACCGGAATTTCAAATGGGGAATTGCAAAGGAAAGACGAGCACATAATAATGTCCGCTTTAATTAAGACAAAAACCGGTAAGCAGATTGTTTTTTTGGATTACGGGACGCTTATCGCAACTGGCACGCTTAATTATCAAAGGGCGTTGGGGGTCCTGGAAATGCACAGCCAAAATGTCGCGTTGTTTAATTCTTTTGTCGGCAATCCCGGGAAAACGCCATTTTATGTCAAAAGTTTGGCGGCGAAAAAAATAGAGGAAGCATCTGGAATGATTGATACGGAGCGAAAACTGGGAAGCCTGACGGGCGGGGAAGAATTACCGGACAACGGGCTGAAAATTGAGATTGGGAAAGAAACAAAGAAAATAAAAATTTCCAATGATACGCTCGCTCTTTCATATTACGATTACAAAAACTCCGGCAATCCTTATAACTCACTGGAGTCTCTTCAGGCGTCACGCGGAGCGTTACACTTGAAGAAATGGGGGACTGAAATTGATTTATCCGCTGCCGTTCTTCACGCGAGCCTCAAAAACTTTGATGTTAGAACGACAAGCCAAGATGAGATTGTTTCTCAGTTAGCCGTGAGTTACGCCAATGGGATTAAACTGAACAAGGGCGAAATTGAACGGTTTAAGTTTAATTTTGGCGCGACTTTTAACAGCGCGTCCGTTTATATAATAAAAGCAAATCAAACTATTGAGGAAAATAAAGAAGGTGGATTGGGAGTGAGAATGATTTATTTCAATCCTAATATGCCCGGTAAATTTTGGGTTGGAGTTGAAGATTCATTTCAGATGGCAACAAATGACTTAGAAAATCAAGATTCCATAATTCAGAAAGTGGTGGAAAATTTTAGAGTGGGAGCCGAGGTTAGCGTCAAGGAAGGCGTGATAGTCAACTTGGAGGCGCTTGGCGGAAAGACTGAATGGGGAAAGAAAGGAAAAATTTCGGCTGGAATCAAATCGGACAAGTTTATAGCCAAGGCCGAGGTTGAGAAAAAAGAGTCCGATTACGAGAGGTTCATTCCTTCAACTTTGAATATCCAAGGGGAAGCTGGTTACCAAACACCCATTGGAGAGATTAATGTTTTCGGTTCCGTTAAAAATGAAAAGTACAAAGATGCCGATTCTGAAAAGGTATGGAATGTTGGCGTAAAATATAGGATAATACTATGGAATTAGATTTATGTCGCTTTATACTCAACAAGACAAAAATATTCGCAGAACTTGGGTTTTAATGACCTCGTTTTTTGTCGTGGTTATCGCAATCGGATGGGGTTTCGCGCAGGTTTACGGAAACTCGCTCATTCTCTATATCGCCGTGGCTTTTAGTCTCTTGATGAATTTTTTCAGTTTCTGGTACTCGGACAAAATAGTGCTTAAAATGTCCGGCGCCAAGCCGATTGAAAAAAACGATAATCCAGAGCTTTACCGGCTGGTGGAAAACCTTTGCATTACCGCTGGCTTGCCTTTGCCGAAGATTTACATCATCAATGATCCCGCTCCAAACGCTTTCGCCACAGGAAGAAACAAAGAAAAAGCGGTAGTGGCGGTTACGACCGGTCTGCTTGAAAAACTGGATAAAACGGAATTGGAAGGGGTAATTGCCCACGAGCTTTCTCATATAGGGAACCGCGATATTTTGATTTCCACAATTGTTGTGGTGCTTGTCGGTTTTGTCGCGTTGCTTTCCAATTTTTTCCTGCGGTTCACCATCTGGGGCGGGAGAGGGAGGGACAGAGAGGGAGGTGGCAACGCCCAGGTGGTTATGATGATAGCCGGCATTGTCTTGGCGATTTTGGCCCCGATTGCCGCCACTCTTATCCAGTTGGCAATTTCTCGCAAGAGAGAGTTTTTGGCGGACGCCTCGGGGGCGTTGTTAACGAGATACCCCGAAGGGCTTGCTTCCGCTTTGGAAAAAATATCCCAATACCCCGGTTCATTGAAGAGGGCTAACAAAGCGACCGCCCATCTCTATATTTCCAATCCGTTCAAGAAAAAGAAAACCAAGGGGAGGATGGCGAAATTTTTTATGACCCACCCTCCGATTGAGGAAAGAATCCGTTTATTGAGAGAAATGAATATCTAATCATTATTCTTTGTGGGCTCTTGAGAAAAAATAATATTTGGTATAACCTAAAGGCATGGAAGGAATGGCAAAAAATATGAATAAAAACGAAGTCCTGCTTAACAAGGAAATATCGGGCGAGTCGCTTAAAGAAATTAAGAAAAGCCTTGAAGCGAAACAAAACGAGTCTCAAGATGAGTTTTTCAAAAAGTTGGATTTGGGAAAACTAAAGCCGGAGGCTCTTATGGTTTTGAATGCCGCCATAGAAGAATCCCAGACACCTTTTCCGAAAGAGATTAAGAAAAAGGCGGTGGCGATGGCTTCCGAAAGCGCTTTTTATCCCGAGGATTTTTCCAGTCCCAAAGAACGCCTGGATTACATAAAAGATATAATTATCCGTTACCCTAACGCTTTTTATACGGAAGGAAAAGAATTTTAAGGATTGAGTTTGCCAGACGAATAAACACGGAGAGGTTGAATATCATCGCGTAGCGAGACCTCCCTGCGGGGGGGTTGGCCGAGTTGTTAAAGCAGTTTAAAATTTTTAAAAACACGGAGAGGTCGTCCTCCACAGGCGGATAGACGCCGTGGCCGAGTGTCACCCTGCGGGTGATCAGTCGCAGGCTGGCGTCGCCCTCCATTCCACGAACGGTAATCAAAACAAACGATTCATGTATTATGTCTATGTTATCAAAAGCAAGAATAAGAAATGGTCTTATATAGGGTCAAGCGGTAATTTAAAAGAAAGATTTACAGCGCACAACAGCGGACAAGTGAAATCAACGAAATTTTATAAACCTTTTGATTTAGTGTATTATGAAGCATATGTAAATTGCGGTATGGCAAGAAAAAGAGAAGAGAGAAGTTTTTAAAAACAACTGAGGGCAGAAGGTTGATTAGACGGCAATATAAGGATATATTAAATAAACACGGAGAGGTCGCATAGTGGCCGAGTGCGCCGCCTTGGAAAGGCGGTATACCGCAAGGTATCGAGGGTTCGAATCCCTCCCTCTCCGCAAACAAAGACACAGGCGCGAAGCGCCGAGGATATTGGCTTGCGAGAGAGGGAGGGATGAGAAGCAGGGTGCAAGAACACATATCTTTAATGAACGAAGTGAATATAAAAATAGTGTTGTTGTGAATCCCTCCCTCTCCGCAAACAAAGACACAGGCGCGAAGCGCCGAGGATATTGGATTGCGGGTGAGATTGAAACCTTTGCTCGAACCTTTTTTGAAAAACAATCACGAAGTGATTGATAACTCGCACGCGCCGAGCGCGTGGTGGCTCTGAACTTAATTTTACGCTCGGAGAGCGTGGTAATTCAATTGGTGCGTTTCCACTCGCCTCCGCTCCGCTACGGCGAACCAAAACAGAAAATTTTTCAATACATTTTTTTAATTTTTTTCTGCCCCCATTTTTCTTTTAATAGGATTTGAAAAAATTTCTGTTTTGGCTTAATTCCGCTTTTGGCGGAATTGCGGAAACGCTAACCCGATTTCTTTTCTTTTTCCGCGCACCCACAGGGCATCTAAGGACCTGCGGCGCGATTGTTTTACCCCCCCCTTTTTTTTCTCCGCCTGCGGCGGAGCGGATTTTTCTTTTCGGGCTTCGCCCGATTTTTTGGGGATTATTCAAATTTTACTCAATCCGTAAAATTTGCTATTATATGAGTATAAATAGTTTTTAAGCAATAACATGTTATCTATACTCTAATATAGATATTATCATATAATATTCAAATGAGCAACAAAATATCCACAATTGCTAAAAATATACGAAAACACAGAAAACAAAAAGGTTTGTCGCAAGATAAACTTTCAAGGTTGGCTGATATTTCTCATGCTACAATGATTAAAATTGAATCTGGCGGGATTCAAAGCCCTACAATAGATACTGTGCAAAAAATCGCCAAGGCGTTGAGTGTTAGTTTAGATGATTTAATAAAATAAAAATATGCGTTATTACGGCGGAAAAGACAAATTATTGGATTTAATAGAAATCGGTGTTAAAAAAACCGAGCTGAATCATGGTGCAAAATTTGTTGATCTTTTTACTGGCACAACAGTTGTTGCGCAACATTTTAAGAAAAAAGGTTATACGGTAATTGCAAATGATTTTTTGGAATTTTCTTTTGCGTTAGCAAAAACCTATATTGAACTAAACGAAGAGCCGAAATTTTTTAAATTAAAAAAGCATTTAGGAGTAAACCAGATTGATAAAAACTATGTAATTGGCTATCTCAATAATTTGTTGCCAAAGAAAAGTTTTATATTTAAAAATTACTGTCCTAGTGGAACAGGTAATCGTAAATATTTTTCAAACGAAAATGGACAAAAAATTGACGCAATAAGAGAAAAGATTGAGGAATGGAAAAAACTATTTGTTATTAGCGAACTGGAATACTATTATTTAATTACTGCCTTAATAGAATCAGTTAATCTTGTTTCAAATGTTGCTGGAACTTACAGCGCGTATTTGAAAACTTGGGATAAAAGAGCCCTCAAGCCTATAATTTTAACCGCACCTGAAATAATACCGAGTAATAAAAAAAATAAGGCATTCAAACAAGACGCAAACAAGTTAATAAGGGAAATAAAAAATATTGATATTTTATATTTAGATCCGCCTTATAATAATAGGCAATATGCAGCAAATTATTTTATTCTTGAATTGATTGCCGAAGGATGGTTTGGAACTAAAAAGCCAAATCCAAATGGTAAAACTGGTATGCTTAATTATGATCACCAGTTATCGGAATATTGCTATAAAGGACGAGCTGACAAAATTCTTGATGATTTGATTAGTAGCGTAAACGCAAAATATATTTTGCTTAGTTATAACAATGAGGGAGTTATTCCTGATGACAAAATTAAAAAAATACTTACAAAAAAAGGCAAAGTTCAACTATTTAAAAAAACACACAAACGATATAAAAGTATAAATCAAAATGAAGACAGCCCTCAAAATACGGAGGAACGACTTTATTTTATAGAAACCAATCTTGCCACTAAGCGAGCGAATAAACTTGATGGCGCTACTTGGCTTCAGAATTCTTTTAGTATTTGGCGAGATATTGCAAAAAATCAAGAAGAGTATAAATTGAAACATCCCGCTATTTTTCCATTGCAACTTTCAGAAAGAATAATTGATGTTTTGACAAATGGATCAGGAAAAAATATTTTGGATTGTTTCGCGGGAAGCGGAAGCACGCTTATTGCGGGTCTTAAAAAGGGAATGAATGTTTATGGCGTTGATATTAGCAATGAATTTCAAAAGTTATTTTTCAATAGAATAAATAATCATTATCTTCCATATAAGAAAAATGGAGAAATTAAATATTTTGTAAAAGACGCTAGGGAAATAACAAAATTTATTAAACCAAATAGTATTGATTTATGTTTAACATCTCCGCCTTATTGGGATATTTTAAATGCCCGAAGAAGTGCCGATATGAAAATTGGCAGAAACTACACGAACAAAACACAAGATATTGGCAATATAGAATCCTATGAAAATTTTATTGCGGAGTTGAAAAAAATAATGACGGAAGTTGTAAAAACAATCCGTGAAAATGGATATTGTGTTATTGTCGTAATGGATATTCGCAAAAAAAGCAAATTTTATCCCTTCCACAGCGATATTGCGGATATGATGCAAGAAATCGGGCTTAGCTTTGAAGACTTGTTGATTTGGGACAGACAAAAAGAATATAATAATTGTAAGCCATTAGGTTATCCGTATAAATTTATTGTTAATAAAGTTCACGAATATATTTTAATTTTCAAAAAATATGGACATAACAAATAAAGTATCATCGTTTTTAAGTGAGGACATTGCTTATTTCCTCGGCTTGATTGTTGGTAGGGGGACGATTATTAAATCGGCAGAGCTAAACAAATTAGTCGTTGATTTTCCTTTTAAAAATTTAGAAGCAGTAAGCCCTATTGATCCAAAGAAAAAATTTGACACTCAAATTTATTTATCTAACAGTTTGGATAAAATTATTGAAAGAATTAAACGCCTTGGATTAGATATTAGTAAATTTAATGATGAGGATAACAGGGGCGTTAGTCTTGTGATAGTTTGGCGAAACACTGATTTAACTTGGCAATTTTTAAGCTATCTTTTGAATGGCGATTTTAGTGATTATCATTCTTTTAGGATACCAAAAGCAATTTTTCAGGCAGACAAAGAAAAGCAAAAAGAATTTTTGCGGGGATATTTTGATGTAACAGGGTATGTTCGCGCTTCAAACGCTCAATTTGGCAAAGAAGATAAACAAAGAATTTATCTTGAAGTAGACCATAGAAATTGGTTTCTAGTTTTAGATTTGTACAAACTTTTTGAAATAGTCAACATTCCTATTGAAAGCATTGATTTTGGACATCCAAATTTCCGTGATCCTAATTTTAAAAAAGCGGCTGGGTTTTGGGCTAAAGAACATCAGGTTAAAATATTTGCTAATCAATTTTTGCCCATTGGCTCTTATTTGCGACACAAGCAAGAAGTATTAACTGATCTTGCGAAAATGAACAAAAAAGGACTAGGTGATAATGTCAGCGAAAAACAATTTAGAGTTAGAGAAAAGGCCCAAAATTCAGAAGAAAATTCTGAAAAATTACCCGATTTTCTAAAAGGAAAACATTTTAATCATTACTCGGAGCTTTTAGCCGTTTTGGATGAAAGCGACAACATAAAAGCCTATGAATAATTACGAATTAAAACAAGAAATTGCGCTTTATCCAAGTATGTTAGAATGGTTGCAAACACATTTAGAAAACAAACATCCTAAAGCAACCATAAAAACTTACGATGTCCATGCTGTTGATTTAAGCGATTTTATACAACGCAATAAATACACAAAATTTTTTCCTGAATATGCAACTTATAAAATTAGAGTGGATTTACTCGGGGTTATTCTTGAAAAAGACAAATGCAATTTAGTTTTTGTTGAAGTGAAAGATACGCCGTTGAGTTTGATTAATCTTTCGCAATTACTTGGATATTGCAAAATTTTAAGACCGGAATTTGCTTTTTTAATTTCGCCAAAAGGGTTATCAAAGCCATTGGGTCAATTGCTCGTTCATTTTAATCGCCTAGATATTTTAGAATTTGATAAAAATAAATTTGTGCGTGTTGCAAAGTGGAATCCGACAAGAAATGCGATTGAAAATGACAGCATAATCCCACCACTTGGATCACTATGATTTAAAATATGAAAGAAAAAAAAGAAATTCAGATAGGGGTATATAGAATAGATAAAAATTTGTTTAATAATAAAACAGAGGGTGAAATTGTGGATTTAATTATTGAATCATATAATAAAAAGGTGTCTGAAGATAAAAAATTTCATGTGCAAAAAACGAATCAAAAATTTACTAATTTTGAAGTAAAAATATTCTTTTCTAAAAAAACGCAACCACCCAAATGGCGCTCCTTTTTAAGTAATATTCTTGAAGACTCCTCACCTTTACTTAAAGGATTTAATACCGATGTCTCTTATATAGCTTTTATTTATAACAAAGACAATCTCTTTGCAATTTCTGGCGGTCAAGGGAATTTTACAGTACAAGAATATATCGACCAAAATTTTGGAATTGAAATATTAACTCGTCTTATTTCCAAAGACAGTAAGGTTATAAAATCTTTACAGGATAGATGTGTCACGAGTTCAATTCTGGGGAGTACAAAATTTTTTAGAGGTGATTATAAGTTTTCTGACGAAGATGAATTTGGGAAAATATACAAGCAAATAAAAGCAGAATTGAATCGCGATATACTTTGTGAAGAGTTTGGCTTTTCGGACGAAGAAATAAGTAAAAATGCTGGGTGTCTTGCAAAATCATCATTTCAAATAAATAAATCAATAAATTTTGAAACCCTCTTACGGATTATAGAAAAACTTAGCGACATTTTGAAAAATCAAAAACCACTTTTTTCTTTAAATAAAGTTTTACTCATTTCAAGACGCGGAAAGGCTAATAAAGAGCTTGTTAAAAAATTGGAGCAAGAATTAAATAAAAAATTATTTAACTATTGCACCAATAGCGAAGAAATTGATTTTGATTTTTGCCACCCAAATTTTGACAACTATCTAATGGCAGAAAATTATAAAGTTTATAAGGGCAATTCTAAAAATCCAATTTTTGAAAGTAGTGAAACACTGGATGATGTAAAATATTTATTAGATCAATTAAAAAATAAAGAAGACATTTCTATTAAAAATGAAGAAGAATTTTCAAAATCCTTGGAAAATATTAATATTGTTAGTTATAATGCAGAAGGAAAAAGAAGTACTTGGAAGAAGTTTATATGTCATGTGCATGGTGAACTTTTAATAGACGGCAAAACATACTTTTTTATAGACAATGAGTGGTATGCGATTAGTTCAGATTTTATTACAGAGTTGAATGATGATTGCAAATATTCAATATCAAACGCCTTGAATCAAGATATTTTGCCTAATAATTTTGATGAGCAAAAAAACGAAAATGAGTATAATCAACTTTATTTAGGAAAAGACGGATATTTAGTGCTTGACAAAATTATCTCAGAGAATATTGAGATGTGCGACATATTGAAATTTTCAGACAATAAAATTTACCTAATTCATGTAAAAAAGGCTTTCGATAATTCAGTTAGAGAATTAATAGCACAAACGCTTATTTCGGCAAAAAGATTGATTAGAGATAGAAAAACTGATAAAAGTTATTTAAGATCTGTACAAAAATGTATAACCGAGGGAACAACAAGAGGAAATAAAGAATACTCCGAAAAAATAAAAAAACAAAATATTCCAAGTGAAGGACTAGATGGACTTTTTAATAATAAAAAAGATAGTGATATTATTTTTTGTTTAGGAATTTTAGATACTTCATCCGAGGAAAGAAATTTTTCTGATGATATAAAAAAATATAAATCAAATATTGCAAAATTTTCAATTTTGGAGTTAGAAAAAAATCTTCGAGGATTAGGTTTGGGGTTTGCGATTATACATGTGAAAAAACAAACTTATTGATAACGATAATCCCGAAAAAATCGGGCGAAGCCCGAAAAGAAAAATCCGCTCCGCCGAAGGCGGAGAAAAAAAAGGGGGGGGTAAAACAATCGCGCCGCAGGTCCTTAGATGCCCTGTGGGTGCGCGAAAAAAGAAATCGTCAGCGTTAGCGTTTCCGCAATTCCGCCAAAAGCGGAATTAAGCCAAAACAGAAATTTTTTCAAATCCTATTAAAAGAAAAAATGGGGGCAGAAAAAAATGTATTGAAAAAATTTCTGTTTTGGCTACCGCCGAGTGGAGCGAGGCGAGCGGAAACGCCTGCCTACCGCAGGCAGGCAAATCGTAAGTTATTGGTTGGCATTACCTCGCGCGCGGAGCCCTAAAGGACTGCTGTTTGTATTCAATCGCTTCGCTCTTGAACAAACAGGGAGCGCGCGAACAAAATGAATGCTTGCGAAGCAAGCAACCAAATTAAAAGTTAATCAGGATTTTGGGCGAAATAAGTTCGGACTTCGTCCAAAACACACCGCAAACAAAGACAAAGTCGCGAAAAGCGGGGCATGTTGCCACCAAAATTGAAAGAAACAAATTCTAGCAATGCTAGTTGCATTTAAAAGGCAGGGGGTCCCCACCTCCCCTAACATCTTCTTGGGCGCCGGAGCATATATTTCCTCCACCATCCTTAATTAAATTGGCGGGAGCGACAAGGATTGGTCCGAGAAGCTTTGTAAAATCGTTATTTCTTAAAACATTATTCCCGAGTATGTGTTTTTGTATGGGGACGAACGCTCCGTTAAAAATCATTTTGGCCGCGAACGAAAAGCTCGTATTAAGTTTTGGATTGATCATCCTGTTGTTCTCAAAAGTATTGTTTAAAAAGTAGACATATTTTTCATTTGGCTTTAAATCGTATTGACGAAAAAAATAAAAGAGGGTCGGGGTATCGCTGACCGTATTGTCTTTAACAATAATTCCTTTTACGCTGCTCCAATACCAACCGCCCAAAAAACATACCCCGGCGTTACTCGCCTTGTTGCCGATAATTTTCGCGTCAAACATCTCGCCAGTATTCTCAATGGCGCAATCAAAAAAATTTTGCAAAGTATTCCCTTGGATAATGTCGCCACTTTCGTCTTTTATCACAATACCGTCATCCGCGCCGATACTCCCGTTAAACCCCCTGAAGACCCCATCGGATTTGCCGTCTATCAAACTAGAAATAACAGAATTATTTTTGCCTTCCTGAAGTGTAATCGGATCCATTCCGTTGGAAAAGCTGCTGTCTTTTATTATTACATTATTAGACTTATATACACTCAATTGGCTGGTGAAGGCACTTTTTTTGATAGTTATAAAAGAAGAGCCGCTTATACTCGCGAAATTTCCGTCAACACTGCTGTTGTCTATTTCGCCCAGTTTAGAGTTTTCAATTCGCAAAACGTGTTGGCTGGACATGTCCCGTGTCAAATCATTTATACTTGATACTAATTTGCAATTTTTAATTTTAAAATTAGAAGTTCTTTTGACATAGATATCATAGTTCTCGTTTTTCCCCGTAATGACGCGGTTTTGGCAATCAAGGATTACATTATTCGCATTTTGAATTTTGATACACGGCTCAGCTTTTGTGTTCAGTAAATCTCTGGAAATGAAATAGTTTCCCGCCACGCTGATTGTTCCGCAGGAATTTATTTTAACCGGCGTTGACTCCGGTATTTTTAGAACCGTAGGGATTGGCTCAGGGGTTGTTTCAGTGCTCTCCTCTTTAACTGGTTTCGGTTTATTGCTCGGCGTTGCTTTTTTTTGTTGTTTGGGGGAGGTCCCGGGCGTTTTAATAACCTTTTTCCGTTGTTTGTCCGGTAAAATCTTTTTTTGATTAAAATTATCGGCAATTGTGGTTGGTTGAACGGAGGAGAGACTTTCTTTTTGCAGAATGACATAATGCGCGGCGATTCCCGTAACAACGAGTGCCACAATAAGTATGATTAGGTTAATAAACCCTTTTTGATTATTCATGTTTTAATTGTAATGGATTTTGATAAACTTTAGAAGTCAATGTTTTGTACTTGACGGGTACATGGGTAACACTTTTCCCGAAAAGGGCAATGGAACGACTTTTTGTTTCGGCTTCACCTTGGGGATGCTTTGATACACCTCCCACGGCGTTTCGTAATTGAGCGATTGGTGCGGTCTGACGAAATTGTATTCAATCAGCCATTCGGTAATCCTCTTGTTGAATTGTATCGTATCGGTTGT
>VAPB010536096.1_pt1 | contig 37133 bp, 25 predicted proteins | sample 3395101 | NCBI WGS metagenome assembly VAPB01 (sample SAMN08290433, study PRJNA428436) | hydrothermal vent metagenome | isolation source: Deep-sea hydrothermal vent chimney | place: Indian Ocean: Southwest Indian Ridge | reverse complement strand
GATCTCAGCGGTAGAAAATCCAGTAATTTCATCGATATAAAAGACCCCTGCGTCCAGTTGAAAGTTGTGGGGCAAGTCAAGGTAGGAATGAACATGAAACTGGTTTTCCGGGGTCTCCCCTTCAATATTATCTGTTACTTCATCCCCGTGGAGATCCATTTCCACAAACGTATAGCTTCCCTTTAATTTCCACCAGTCGGTGGGCTGCCAGTCGGCATATATTTCAAATCCGTAAACCTCTCCCTCTCCGGTATTGCCTATAAAGGCCGGTAAAACAAATGCTCCTTTATCATTGATAAAAGGCTCTCCCAATCCCTGTTCACTGTCAAGAAAAATCAGTTTATCGTAGTCATTAAAATAAAGAGAAAAATCGAAAAAAAGCTTTGCTGTCGGCTTCAGACGATAACCCAGTTCATACGCAACCATCTCTTCGGAATCCACATCATCCTGACCGGTTAGCTGTACATAACCTGCCGGCTGTCCGGGGAATAGAGAGTCCGGTGGAAGGGACTGGGAATTTGCATAAATATCACGCTCTACCCTGTTTGGTGTACGGACAGCCCTGGAAACCGCGGCCCAGAGTTGATGTCGTTCATGCGGCAGCCATAGTATGCGGGCACTTGGTTGTACTTCAAAGCCTGTATAGTCATTATGCTCAAACTTTGAGCCCAGTGTCAGGCGAAGAACCTTGTCAATCAGGGTGATTTCATCCTGCACAAAGGAACTAAAAATATCTGCGCTCTGACTCTCAGGGTCAAAAGAAATGGCGGGTCCTGAACCAAGGTCATCATGAGTAAAGCGGTAGCCCAGTCCCCACATCAGATCATGACGTCCAAATGCAAATAAATGCTGAAAATCAATATCAAAGGTATCCTGCACTATATTAACATTCACATTGTCTTCGCGGTCAGTCCGGTCATAATAAACCTGAAGGGTTATGGCAGATGTCTCTGAGAACTTTCGAGTCCAGCGTCCCAGTAAATTTCCTCCCTGTACTGTGTTTTCCACAGGGTAAACCACGGCATAAGGGGGAGTGAGGACTGGAATGTCGTCTGCAATGTCATTGGTCTCGCCATAATAAATATCACCCTGCACGGTTATCAGGTCATCTCCTGAGCCATCCCAGTCTGCCCGGAAACCTGTCCGGAACATTTCCCAGTCGTCATTCATATCATCTAACCCTTCAGACTCTTCGAAACGGGTACGGGTTGATTTATCTCTTTCGAAGTACTTGGTGTAGACGCGCCAATATATATCACCGCTTCGGCCCCCATACCTTATGCCACCAAACCCTGACTCTTCGTTTCCGGCACCTGCATGGAGAATGCCCCCCTGTGTATCTTTAGCACTCCTGGTAATGATGTTGATAACGCCGTTCATGGCGTTGGCGCCCCAGAGTGTGCCACCAGGTCCACGAATGACCTCTATGCGCTCAATGTCTTCCAGCATGACATCCTGAGTTTCCCAAAAAACACCTGAAAATGTGGGTGAATAAACACTGCGTCCATCAATAAGAACCAGAAGTTTACCGGCTAGCTCCTGTTGAAAACCCCTGATACTGACAGCCCATTTATGGGAATTGATGCGGCCTACATGCACGCCGGGTGCCAACCGAAGGGCCTCTGCAATGCTGGTAACCCCTGAGCGCCGGATGTCTTCCCGGGTGATAACAAATATGGCAGCCGGAGATTCTGTCAGTTTCTGAGGCTTTTTGGCAACTGAGGTAATCTTAATCTCGAGCAATTCCTCCAGAGATATTTGAAATAGTGATTTGTTCTCCTGTGAATAAGATTTTACGGCCCCGAAAAACTGAATCACGATAACAAGGAAAATAATGGTCTTTCTCATTTTCTCCCTCTCTTTTATCTATGAAAATTCAACTGTTCGTTGACGAAGTTCAGTCAATTCAGTTATAAGCTGCTCTTTTTTATTTTCGTCTTTCATATTGATTTACTGAATGAGTAAAAAATCATTAGATAAACGTAAGTTAATACACTTCGGTTGAAATATACAGTCTTTTAGACGGTCTGTCAATTATTTGCTATAATGAAGAAAACTTAGTCCTGAATACAGTCAATATGCGGATAAAGAATACCGTAAAAAAAAAGAGTGAGACAACTAATTAGAACTGCACCATCATATCGTCGGCAATGATATCGTAAACGTCGAGCCTTTATCTTTTTTGCTTTTAATATCTATTTTCCCTCTGTGATCTTCAACAATTCGGTACATTATGGACAAACCCAGCCCCATTCCCCTGTCAGGTGACTTAGTTGTATAAAACGGGTTTAGAATGTTCTTAATATCATCTTCAGATATGCCGCACCCTGTATCTTCAAAAGATATCTTTATATGTTTCTTATTTCTGCTTAAAGCCGTTTTTATGGTTATCTCCCCCCCTTCAAGCCTGTTACAGATCTCAATAGCGTCCCGCGCATTGGTTAAAATATTAATAAAAGCCTGCTCCATTTGGTTAGCGTCGGCCATGATGTTCGGGAGGTCTTTAGCAAGAACCGTTATTAAACGGATATTGCGTATCCTGAACTGTTCATTGAGAAGCATTAATGAATCTTCAACAGGCCTGTTAACATCTGTTTCCTTAAACTCAAACTCAGACTTTTTGGCAAACATGCGCATATGCCTGATTATCTTGTCCATTCTGTTTGACTGCTCAACAATTTTATTCAGATCACTTGTTAGAGGGCTGTCTTTATCCAGGTCCATCAGCACTGCCTGCGCAAAACCCTTTATGCCTGTCAGGGGCTGATTAAGCTCGTGTGATATGCCGGCCGCAAGCTGGCCTATTGCCGCCATTTTGCTTGACTGCAGAAGCTGTTCCTGGGTTTCCTTAAGCTCTCTAAACGCTCCTTCCAACTCTGATTCCGCCCTCTTGCGTTTTGTTATGTCATCATAAACAGCTACTACTTCTCCTGAGGGCAGTTTGTACACATAATTTTCCACCCAATGTGAAATACGACTGTCTTTATATAAAGTCAAAGGCAGGTGTTCCGGCTTCCCGGTTCTCCATACCCTTTGAAACACATCAAAAAGGCCCAATTCTTTGACCCCGGGGAACATATCAGTAACCCTTCTGCCAATAATCGATTCCCTCTTTATGTCACTGATCGCTTCTCCTGACTTGTTAATATCAAGGAATAAAAAGTCTTCCCCATCTTCCTCAGCCTTGTACACAGCGACTCCGCTGCTCATATTGTTAAACAGTTCCTTGAACCTCAGCTCGCTGTTCTGAATTGCTTCTTCAGCCCTCTTGCGTTCGGTAATGTCTCTTGAAATCGCCCTGGTTCCTATGAATTTGTTATTCTCATCCATTTCAACAAAAACATTCAGGATAACAGGGAAAACCGTACCGTCTTTCCGAACAATATTCCTCTCTATGTTTAACAGGTTTCTCTTTTTGGAAACACTTGGGAATAGCTTTTCAAAAAACGACTTTGATTCGTCTGTGAAAAAATCCGTAAGCGGCCTGCCGACGACTTCATCTTTTTCATAACCAAGCATGTTAAGCCACGTCCTGTTACACTCGGTTATTATCCCTTTCTTATCAAGGGAATGGTACATGTCAGGGGCATTGTCATACAAATCCTGATATTTTTCCTCTGATCTTTTGAGTTTATCTTCTGCCTGCTTGCGCTCTGTAATATCTGTAAGAAGCCATATTTCACCTTTACCATAGCTATACCCGATAAATTCAATATAACAATAACTGCCGCATTTCTTTGTGACAGGCAAGACACGGGCGAAAGGAAAACCGGCGATTCTGTCCTGATCATAATACCCGCGTATTGTATCCGCTTCTCTGCCGTATAGTTTCGTAAACCAGGCGTCAAGTGTGGTAATCTCCGCACGGGTGTATCCTATCATTTGTTCTACAGCCCTGTTTAAATATATTCTATCTTTTTCTAAATAAATTGCCCCTCTCGGCAGGTTCTCAACCATCAGTCTGAACTTTTCTTCACTTTCTTTAAGCAGCTTCTCAGCATTTTTACGTTCGGTGATATCTCTGCCGTACAGGTTCACATACCCATGTTCCGGTATTGGAACAAGGTTGTAGGAAAAAACTTTACTGTCTACAATGACTTCTAACATGAAATAAGACTTCTTCTCCTTAAATGACTCGCCTATGAGGTTATCAAGATTCTCCGGCAGGAGCTGAAAAATATCCTCATCTTTTAATCCGGATTCCTGCATCAGACAGTCGAATGCTTCATTCTTATAGAGAACGGTTTTATCTCTGCTAACCCTTAAAACGGGATTCGGGTTCTCAGAAGGGAACTTCGCAAGACTTTCAATTTCTTCTTCCGCTTTCTTGCGCTCTGTGATATCGCGGGCTATGACGAAATAGAATATTTCGTCATCCATATCAACCGGATAAGCCGAGGATTCAAACGTAAGGTAGTCACCATTATTAATTTTGTATCGATATTCCAGATTTCTTAAAGACCCTTTGCCAGAGACCAGGCCATTCCAGGCGGTAATAACTTTTTCACGGTCATCCGGATAAACCATGTTTAAAGAATCCTCACTATATTTCGATTCCGAACCAAAACGTTTTCTCCAGGCCTTATTTGACCATAACGGCCTGGCTGATGCATCAGCTAATGTAATAAGATCGTTTGAGCTTTCAAAGAGCAGGCGGAATCTTTCTTCGCTTTTACTTAATCCCTCCTCTGCTTTCTTGCGGTCAGTGATGTCTTCGACTGTACAGATCATTCCATTGAACTTACCGTCTTCAAGTCTTGGGATTAGCCATCCGGCCTGATAACTCTCGCGGCCTGATGGGATAACAACAGGAAGCGCGTCATATTTCACAGGTTTCAGGTCTTTTTTTGCCTTTAAATAATAAGGCCTGAAATATTTAAGGGTATTCTCCGGGAAACCCGTTAAAACATGCATATTTTTTATCTGCTCCCCGGGAATTCCAGCAATATCTGTCATAGCTCTGTTAGTGTAGAAGACCACATCATCTTTGTTAGTCACCCAGACTCCATTATTAATTCCATTCAATATGCTGTTAAAGAAATCCTTGGATCCATGTATCTCTTTCTCTACCCTGGCACAATGGTCTATCTCTTTATGCAGCCGCTCCACTGCTGAGGTCAGCTCTGAGGTGCGTTCCTGTACCAGATTTTCAATCTCTTCTCTTGACCTTATGAGTGCCTCTTCTGCCTGTTTGCGCTTTGAGATGTCCCTTACAAGCTCGATCCCCGCGATTATTTCACCATTCAGGCCTTTTAGAACAGAAGCTGTATGCTCATAGTATCTTATTCCTTCATTTGTATTGCTGATACGCTCCACCGTGCGGGTCTTGCCGTCCCTGAACGATATGGAAAGATGACATCCTTCACAAATTCTATCCCTGTCCTGATATGCTTTGTAGCAGTACTCTCCGATGTGGTCACCTGCAAGATCACGGTGGGCACTGTTCTGGTATATGACCCTGTAGTCAGTGTCCTGAACAGTTACAAGATCACCGATTGCATCAATAATTCCGGCAGTGTTAATATGGTTTAGAATCATGTTATTGGATATATACTCCATATCTCGCGGCAAATAAAATAATACAGAACACATTTCACATATATGCCAACTCCTTAATATAAGGATTTAGCAGTATATAAAAATATACACGAATCAAGGAAATTAAATTATTTTGAAATCACTAGAAATGATATTATATCTATTTATACCATATTATCAACATAAGTCAAGATAAATATATTGATATCCATTTAATTATTACCCTCTTTTGAATGGGGTCAGGTCCCGCCACACTACAAGGCGGGCAGGCTTGTATTTTAACATTCTTGTTAAATTATGCTATATTACCAATTATGGCTAGGCCTCTAAGAATTGAATATAACGGAGCAATCTATCACATTACTTCGCGTGGAAATGCAAAAAACCCCATATATAAATACAATTTTGATAGGCGGAATTTTCTGGATATTCTAAACAAGGTGAACAAGCGATATAATTGGCTCTGTCATGCATACTGTCTGATGAATAACCACTACCACCTTATTATAGAAACCTCGGATGGAAATCTGTCAAAAGGAATGAAACAGCTAAATGGTGTTTACACGCAGTGGTTTAATGCTGTACACAAAAAGGTGGGACATTTATTCCAGGGCAGATACAAGGCAATTTTAATAGAGAGAGAAAATCACTTACTGGAAGCCTGTAGATATGTTGCATTAAACCCGGTAAGAGCAAAAGCAGTAGATCATCCTGAAAAATGGAAATGGAATAGTTATAACTCAACATCAGGCAAAAATAAACTTCATCCATGTTTGACAGCAGACTGGACACTGAATCAATTCGGGAAAAGGAAAAAAGAAGCAATAAGCAAATACAAAGAGTTTGTTCAGGCAGGAATTGGAGGGGATAGATTATATAATAAAGTAACCGGTCAGAGCATACTGGGTGATGACGGTTTTATTGATGAAATGAGCAGATATATAAGGGAACATGAAAAAATAAAAGAAATAACAAAAGAACAAAGATATATAAACAGGCCGGGGCTTAGAGAAATCTTTTCTGAAGAGGTGTTAGCAGATAAACCTGAAAGGAACAGGAAAATATTACATGCTGTTGAAAAGTTTGGCTATAGTTAGAATTTTGAGTTACCTACCAGTCAATTCTCAGGAATTTGCGTGTGATCTCGGGGTCGAAATGGGTGCCTATTAGCGAACGAATATTCCCAAGCGATTCCTCTTTTGATATGGCAGGTCTGTATGGACGGTCCGAACATGCCGCGTCGTATACATCAGCAAGAGCAAACAGCCTTGCGGCCAGGGGTATATCTTCTCCCTTAAGTCCCCTGGGGTATCCGGTGCCGTCCCACTTCTCATGATGGCAATAAGGTATATCAAGCGCCCCCCGCAAATACTCAATTGGATACAGCATCTCATACGCGTATACAGGATGCATTTTCATTATTCTCCATTCATCTTTTGTTAAGGGGCCTGGTTTAAGCAAAATATTGTCAGGTACACCCATCTTTCCCATGTCATGCAAAAGCGCTCCCCTCCGGGCATTAATGACATCTTCTTCTTTTATCCCGATCTCCCGTGCCATACGAACCGTCATTTCTGTTACACGCTGTGTGTGCCCCTCTGTCTCCTTGTCTCTCAGGTCCATTGCTCGGGACCAGCCTTCAATTGTCGAATCATAAGCAAGCGTAAGGTCAAGATTCGAACGCTGAAGCCCTTCAAACAGAGCGGCATTATCTATGGCAATTGCCGCCTGACTGGCAATTGTCTCTATAAATTCCAGCCACTCAGGATCGAGGTTCAGAAAAGACCGGTTGAACAGCTCCAGGATTCCTCTTACCTGCCCCTTGGCAATCAGTGGAACCGCAATATAGGCAACAAACTCTTCATCAGTAAATTGTTTTGAGTGGACAAAACCGGCAGGTGTTTTCTTAAGGTTAACAATGGCAACTGTATTGCGTTTCATTGCCGCCCGGCCTGCATTGCTCTCACCCAGTCTTAGTCGTGTGTATCTTAAAGCACTTGTTCTGAAGCCCCTGCTGTTAACATATTCCAGAGTCTGGGTTTTATGGTCAAGGAGCAGTATAGTAGCGGCATCCATCCCCAATTGAGTTATAACCTGGTCGAGCATAATATCCAGGGTAACGCGCAGATCAAAACTGCCGGAGATAGCCCTTTCTATGGAACGGAGAGTATTCAGGCGCTTAAACTGAAGCTGCACCATATTCTCCGACCTTTTTCGCTCTGTCAGAATTTCTTTCAGGTTCCTTACGGATTTAAGAAGTTCGGCTGTACGCTCCTTTACCCGGTTTTCCAACTCGTCATTGACTCTTTTCAGCTTTTCCTCAGCAGCTATACGGTCATCTATTTCCTGCAGGTTGCTCATCAGTAGACCATTTACCCTCTTGTCGTACGCCTCTATCTCTTTTACGGCCCGCCTGGAGATGACTCTGACCAGCAACATGCTTATAACCACGAGCAATGACGCAACAGTAAGCATGGCAACCACTGAAAAAGACGGGATATAATCCAGGACCGCATACAAAATCTTTACATTCACAAAAAGGAGGGTAAAGACCACAATCAGGACTACTGCATTGAGAACTCTTATGTTACGGTCTATTGCGTGTATAATACCGGTCTTTTTATATGCTCTGTTATCTGACATCTCTACCACCTTTGGCAAAAATTCTACCCGCGACTCTCTCCTTGCAAGTCCGTTCAGACTGCCAGAAATACTTTTGATGATCCCGAACATCTTCTCTTTTTCTTTCAGCAACTTAATTCCTTCTTTTATCCAAAACATTCATTGCAGGTTCTAATTCCATGTTCAATATTACAAAAATAACAAAAACATTGATTATTGGTACAAGTGCGTTTTCTAATTAAAATGCAGTTTTTTACACTGTTAAAGCATCTTCAACATGTTTTCGGACATCCACAAGATCAAGCGGTTTTTCTATGTAGGCGTAAGCGCCCAATCGACTGCTAAGTTCTTTTGTTTTTTCAGTACCGAAACCGGTCATTAATATTACCTTAACGTCCTTATTCGTTCTCTTGATCCGCCGCAGAACCTTAAAACCGTCCATCGTGCCCGGCATTTTAATATCAACAAACGCGACCCGCACATCACTGCCTCTTACAATATCCAGCGCTTTTCGGCCGTTAGAAGCCAAATGCGTGATGTAACCTTTTCCGTCCAGAAATTTCTGTAATAACTCCTGTACTATATTCTCATCGTCGGCAATCAGAATGTCCTTGTCACTGACCCTGGAACTCTCTTCCAGCATCGCTTGAGACACCGCCATGTTCGGCTTATAATTCGGAACAATTCTTGTTAACTTCTCAGTTAATGTATTAATGCACTCTTTCTCGACAAGATCGGCGAGGAAGTTGATATCATTGAAAATGTTACGGCCGTTGACTCTTGACGGTTTAACTATCATCATCCTCTCGTGACGGGTTTTCTCCAGTTTTTCATCATCCGCCACAAGGGCCTCGTACATCTTTTCACCGGGCCTGAGTCCGGTGAATACTATTTCTATATCTTTGTCAGGCTCCAGTCCCGAAAGTTTGATAAGACTCCTGGCAATATCAACTATCTTCAACTGTGTCCCCATCTCAAGTATAAATATTTCTCCGCCGTTACCCATAAAACCCGCTTCCACTACAAGCCCGGCAGCCTCGGGTATTGTCATAAAGTATCTTTTGATATCAGGGTGAGTTATCGTTACAGGCCCGCCTTTTTCAATCTGCTTTTTGAACGTAGGTATGGCACTTCCTTCACTCCCCAGGACATTGCCAAACCTGACGCAAATGAACTTTGTTCCGTATTCCGCCGCCAGGGCAGTTATGTACATTTCCGCGACCTTCTTGGAAACCCCCATATAACTGGTCGGGTCAACTGTTTTGTCAGTCGAGAGCATGATGAATTTTTCCGCACCTATATTCATAGCTTCTTCCGCCAGTGTCTTTGTTCCAAAAACATTATTTTTGATGGCCTCCATGGGATTTGCTTCCATAAGAGGTACATGTTTGTGGGCCGCCGCGTGAAAAATGATCTGAGGTTTATGTTCAGCAAATACCTGTTTAACTCTCATCCTGTCACAGCTATCCCCGATAACAGGGACAATATCGGATTTCGGAGATTTCTGGCTGAGTTCCATATCTATGTAGAACAGCGCGTTCTCCGACTTTTCGAAAAGAACCAGTTTCCCCGGCGACAGTGCCGCGATCTGCCTGCACAGTTCAGAACCAATTGATCCGCCTGCTCCGGTAATAAGCACGCTTTTTCCTTCAATATAATTTTTGAGCTTTTGCCTGTCTATCTGGACTTCATCTCTCCTGAGAAGATCCTCCAGCTTTATCTCGCGCAGTTCCTTCACTTTTACAGTCCCGTTTACAAGATCTGCCATCCTGGGAACTGTCCGGTATTTCGCTCCGCTCTGTATGCAGTAATTAACGATCTCCCGCATCTGATATGACTTCAATGAAGGAATAGCGATAATAATTTCCTCAACAGTATTCTCTTTGACGATTTTCGGGATATCCGACCTTGCTCCAAGGACAGTTACACCGTGTATACGGCTATTATATTTTCTGACATCATCATCAATCAGCCCCACCACTTTATAATTATTGTCATACCGGTAGATCATGTCCCTTAAAATCATTTCTCCGGCATCCCCCGCGCCCACAACCAGAACCCTTTTCTGCCTGTCATTCCCATTTTCCAGTTTCCACCTGATAGGCCTTGTGATACGAATAAAAAATCTGACCCCGCCTAATATAACTACTAGCAGAAGCCAGTCGATAATAAATATGGACCGCGGGTGTCCCAGCTGCAGTGCCATTACAACTGCAGCAATAAATACCGAGCTCAGAGTCACAGCTTTTATTATCTGGGCCAGATCCTTGATGCTCGCATACTGCCATGCGCATTTATGGAGCTTGAAATAGAACAGCGCAGACACTCTTGCCGCTAACACCAAAGGGAGCAATTTAAACATAATTGTTCGATGTTCTGCATCAGGTACTCCGTCAAACCTCATAAAATAAGCTGCAATGTAGCAGAAGGCGATTATGATCATATCCAGCAGGAAGATCAGGTTTTGCCGCCAACTTTGGCCGAATCTGCTCATGCTGCCCTTGGCGTTGAAAACGGTCTTGAGGATCAGTTTAATATCGAGGAAAATTCCGTGATTGTCAACATACCCGGAAGCAAGCCTGATCTTTTCGGGAAGTATCCTTTTGATGTAATCTTCTTCCCATTCCGGAGATAATGAAAGTTCAGTTTCTTCATCATAATATTTTATTGATGCCGGATCTGTTATGCCGGGCCGTATTGTAAGGATTTTTTCATAATCCGACCTGTAAAGATCCACATATTTTTCAACTTCAGGCCTCGGCCCGACAAGGCTCATATCTCCTTTCAGGACATTTATCAGCTGAGGCAGTTCATCAATTTTGGTTTTCCTTAAGAACCTGCCGATACGCGTTATCCGGTCATCGCCGCATACAGTAATTAAAGGACTTCTTTCTGAAGAATCCGGCCGCATAGACCTGAACTTGTATATATAAAAAGGTCTGAATTCCCTGCCTATCCTCTCCTGCCTGTAAAAAACAGTCCCTTTATCCGTCAGTTTAATCAGTATGGCGACTGTAATAAAAAGGGGCAGAAGTATAACTAACCCAAGCAGTGAAAAAAAGATGTCGAATAAACGTTTCATACAAACACCCTGTTCCTTCTGACCGCGGCCGCCTTAACTGTCTTTACCACTCTTTTCAGGTCGTCTTCTGTCATTGCAGTGCCGGATGGAAGGCAGAGTCCCCGGTCGAACAGGTCCTCGCAGACCTTCCCGCCGCGCATTGAACACTCTTTAAACACCGGCTGCATGTGCATTGGCTTCCACAAAGGCCGGGCTTCCATATTCTGATCTTCCATTGCCGAACGAACCTGCTCCCTGCCTGCACCGAATTCATCAGGGGAAATCAGAATAACGGTCAGCCATCGATTCGAGCGTCCGTAATGCGCCTCGGGCATAAACTCAATTCCCGGTACTCTGGATAATGCGTTTTTGTAGCAATTAAATATCCTGCGTTTAGCTTCTATACGGTCATTAAGCACTGCCAATTGTCCACGGCCGATAGCGGCAAGTATATTGCTCATCCGGTAGTTATAGCCTATCTGCGAATGTTCATAGTGAGGAGCAGGATCAATGGCCTGCCGGGAAAGAAATCCGGCCTGTTGAATAAACTCTATATCGTCAGATACAAGCATACCCCCGCCGGAAGTTGTGATTATCTTATTGCCGTTAAACGAAAAAATCGCCGCTTTTGCCCCTGCCCCCGCACTGCGGCCTTTATAGGTTGATCCAAGGGCCTCCGCAGAATCAGATATGACAGGTATATCGAATGGGGCACATATCTCAAGGATTCTGTCCAGGTCTGCGCATTGACCGTATATATCCGTTGAAATGACAGCTTTCGGCAAACAGCCCGACTCCCATCTCGAGTCAAGCTCTTCTTTTAACAATTCAGGGTCGATATTCCACGACATACGTTCGGAATCGATAAAGACAGGCACCGCACCCTGATAAATAACCGGATTTACGCCTCCTATAAAGGTCAAAGAAGGGGAAATCACCTCATCTCCAGGACCTACACCGATAATCCGAAGTGCCAGATGAATGGCAGCCGTCGCGCTCGATACTGCAAGGGCATATTTAAACCCCAGCCTTCGGGCAAACTCTTTTTCAAAGGCATCGACCTGCGGGCCTAATGGAGCAATATAGTTGCTCTCAAACGTTTCGAGCACAAAACGCTTTTCTTCTCCGCTCATGTGCGGAGGCGAGAGGAAAATTCGTTTTTTGCGGCTGTAAGTGTTCATCAGTAATAGAAAGGATTATAGTTTATAGTTCATCTATGACTAGCAGGGTAGAGTGGTCAAAAAACAATAAATTTCTAAATGCATAGCGAACAACTGTGAGCGAATATAATAATAGCAACTCCTTACATTGTGCTTGCCCGCAGGGTTATCACTAAATTATCACTGCAAATTTAGCATTTAAAAATGATTTAAAAACCAATATTACATTGCTAATTGTTAATTTTGCATTTTGCATTTTGCAATTCAAATAACAATATTCTTTGGAAATATTGTTAATTTTGATGTATCAGCGCCTTATTGTGCCATGTAAGTTTTTCTTTATACTTTTCCGTCAGGTATTTCTGCCATTGCTTAAGTTGATAATTGCTAAGGTGATTTGAGTGCCAGAAATCATTACTGTATTCATCGGCACTTTCCCAATCCACTGACCCGTATTTCCCAGGATCATACATCTGCGTCCCGGGATAGGGGCAGAGAATGGTAAAACCATACTCATCAAGCTCCAGCTCATCCGCGAGATTTTCCGTCAGCCTAAGATCGTCCTCTGTTTCATCAGGCATCCCAAGAATAAAATATCCCCGTATAAGGATTCCCGCCCTTTTAGCCCATCCCACAGACTGTTTGATTTTCTCAACAGTAGTTCCTTTTCCGATCTGTTTAAGTATGCGGGGAGAACCCGACTCCACCCCGACCGCAATTTCATAACAACCTGCTTCCGCCATCAAATGGAACATTTCCTGCGTGCACATTCCCGCGTGAATATTCGGGTAAAAAGGAGTCTGGAAACCCCTTTTGATTTTTTCTCTGCAGAATTCAAGTACCCAGTTTATGCTTGTGTTCCACGTCGGGTCTGTAAACTTCATCAGATCGAGGTCATAGGTATCCGAAACTTCCCGCATTTCATCCAGAAGGTCATGAACCTGCCTGTAGCGCACACCTGCCTTTTTGACATCCCTGTATAAAACTTTGTTAAAGCCGTCAGCGCAGTATTTGCATCTGTACGGACAGCCCCTGTGACTCTGGAACGCTGTAATTTTCTTTCTGTTATCGTTGTAGGCAACCTGAATGTTGCGTTCGTTCCTGATCAATCTCCGGTCAGGCCATGGAAGTTCGCCAAATTCCATCGGCCGTCCGATTACCAGTCTCTCTCTGTTGCCCCACACAATATCCAGCATCGCGGCTTCGCCTTCTCCAATTATTACCTGGTCTATCCCTTCAACCGTACAATCCTCAGGGACTGCCGACGGATGATAACCTCCTGCAACTGTATGAATATCAGGGTTGTTCTGTTTCACGGCCCGCGCGATAGCCGAAGTATGAGGGAACGTTGGGGTAGTACATGAAAACGCCACGATATCAGCATCCATACAGCCCTTGATAATTGTTTCGTCATTATCAAAGCTTCCCTGATAAAACCCTATCTCAATGTCACTCTCAAATTGTTTGAGATACGCGCCGATATATCCAAGGCCGAGAGCTTCCCAGGAATTGAAATACTTTCCGTGAACCAGTATTACTTTCATAAAGATATCCCTTATATTTCTTCATTAATCCGGCTATTTAACAGCATAGCTGGCCATAATGTATCTGTACTCATTCTTTAATCGTTTAAAAAGCGTCTGATCCAGGGCAATCCCTATCCGGCTCATTCTATGAGATATCCTCGCGAGAAAAGGCGCTGAAAACCAGAAAGAACTTATGCTGCAATCATTGAAAGACTCCATGTAACGCTGTCCCTTTTCCACCGTCATATAGTTCCATGTCTTATACCAGGGAATGAAACATCTTCTGTAAAAGCCTGACAGAAAACTTCCTTTAAGATTTTCGCAAAACACGAGGTGCCCGCCTTTTTTTAATATCCTCTGCATCTCTGAAACAATATTAGTCTGCTTATCTGCCGGGATGGCGCCCAGCATGGATTTAAAACAGACGATATCAAAGGTTTCGTCTGCCAAATTGTTATGCAGTATATCTAAAGTCTCATAGCTTATTTCTCCGGGGAATTTATAGGGCTGATGAGACTTTTCCGCTGCCACTACAAGATTACTGTTAATGTCGGAACACAAAACGTTACAGCCCCTCTTTGCGAAATATAGAGACAATCCGCCTCTACCCGCCCCTATTTCTATAACATTAAACCCCTTAATATTTACCGGTAGTCCGGATACTGCAAATTCAAACGCAGGTATCCATAAATAGTTATTGGGACCGAGAATCAGGCAATATTTCAATCCGGTTATATGCTCTTTTTTATTATCAGTAAACTTTTTTATCATTTATTTCTCCGGCCTTCAGGACGCGATTGCCGTTCTTTTTCGAAAAAGAACTTCCAAAAATCCGCTAATCGTGCCAAATCCATAGACAAGATGATAGACAGGAAATATGAGCAGAAGAAGGAGCACAGTGGGAGTTTTTTCTCTAAGCAATACGGCAAATGTACTTAAAGCGGCGGCGGTTACATATAATAAAACCAGGCCTGCCAGCAATAATAAGGCCTGAGGATAAATCAGAGATACCATCATCAGTACTAAAATCGACATGACGAAGAAAAAAGGTATAAAACGCCGGATCCGAAACGCCCCGGGATTGGCTATTACAGCGCGCGCGTTGGCTGTCCCTGTCCTTACCGCCTGACTGAGCAGTCCTCTGAGTGTAGACTGATTATAATAGACGGCTGTTAATTCCGGAGTCGAGAATATTTTTCCCCCGGCCGTGATAATACGGCTGTTCAGCTCATTATCCTCATTACGCACAAGTCTCTCATCGAACAGACCTGTTTTTTGAAATGTCTGACGTCTGTATACACCAAATGGAACTGTATCAACATAACCTTCATATTTTGATGTCCTGAACTTTGAGTTCCCGACACCGAACGGATGAGAAGTAGCCAAAGCAATGCCCTTTGCCATGAGCGTATTATCACCGGGTATCGTATCGACAGGGCCGCCGACAACATCCGCACCGGTTGTTTTCAAATACTCAATACCCTTTCTGATATAGTGCGCAGGATATTCCGAGTGAGCGTCCATCCTGATAACAATACTTCCTTTTGCGTTGCGTATCCCGATATTCAGGGCAGATGGCGTTATTTTTTTCCTGTTCTCCAGAAGCCTGATATACGGATATCGCTCTGAGTACTTCCGGATGATCTCCCTTGTCCTGTCAACGCTCATGCCGTCGACGAACAGAACCTCAAGTTTGTCTTTGGGGTAATCCTGGACAATGATAGAGCCACAGCACCTGTCTATGAATCTTTCCTCGTTCCGGCAGGGTATTATTACTGACGCTTCTATCATGGTACTACCCCCTGAAATCAACAACTGTGCATCCATGCTCCAGTTCGTAAACTCTCTCAATACCATCGACTTTCAGCGAATCAATATCCCTGGAGTTCATTGTTCTTTTTTTATTCAGCAGGAACCGGATATATCCTGATACAAGCGGCAGGATGTTTTCCAGAGAAAGGCCGTTAATACATTTCATTCCGTATTCGCAGTCATTTATATAACGTTTTAAGGAGTTATAACACGGACTGCAATCGCAGGCCTTCCGGATCACCAGATTGTCAGCGCCGTACGGTGATGTCTTATAGAAATCCGTGTAACTCCATAAGGCGATAACAGGTACTCCCAAGATGGCACTCATATGCATTGGTGCGGAATCGTTACCGATAAAAAGGCCGCATTTTTTTATTATGGAAGCCGTCTGAAAAAGTGTGGGCGACTCAGGCATAACAGCGCTTTCTCCGATACCTTTGATAACAGTCTGTTTAAGCCCGGATTCATCACGTCCGCCGACTATAACAAACCTGCAGGCAAACCGGCCGGCCAGTTCACTGCATAATTCAATCAGTTTCTCCGGAGCCCAGCGTTTACCGTTACCGTTCGCGCCGGGGTGGACAGCAATAACAAATTTATCCTGAAGGCCGTTGTCAGAAAAGAAATTATCAGCGTAATCTTTATATTCTTTTTCCACTGTCCTGTTAAACACACTTCCGGTATTCAGATACCCGCGGTTCGCAACTTCGAAAAGAGCGTAATTCGCGTTTATGTTATGGATTCTCGATGTCTGCAGCCGCTTTGGTGAATAGAGTCTTTTGAGAAACCTCCCGCCGTTTTTCCCGTTCAAAAGAACTGTCTTCTCCCTCGCCCTTGCCAGCAGGCCGACTACACCTTCCCGTTTAAATGAAGGATACGCCAGATAGACTTTGTCAAAACGCATCCGCCTGAGCCTCCTGCCCAGCCGGATAATGTTTTTTACGGCATTCTGAGATTCGTCCCATATATGAACCTGCCTTTCAGGAAATTGCGACAGCGCCAGCTCCTGCGATCCATTGTTGGATACCGCAACAGATATGTTGACAGGATACTGGTCCATAAGCTTTTCAGCCGCACTTAAAACCATAAGTGTATCTCCAATTCCCTGGAGAGATATGATCAGGATATTTGTCATCAGGCTATGACCGGCTTTCGCTGCTCCTGCAAAAATTCCGCCTTACAAGCTTTGCCGCCCATATTCTAAGCTTTACCATCAACCCAACGGCTCCGTGAATCCGGTAATAATAGAGCATCCTTTTAAAAATAAGCTTCTTGTGATTTCCGATAATATGATTGACAATGGACTTCTCCGCGTTCTCTTTCAGAGCTATTAACTTTTCAGGTGCAAGTCCTGTCATATTCACTATCGGCGCCTTCTGCCATGCTTTCCATTTTTCAACCAGGTCTTTCAGACTGCTGATTTTTCCAGACTCCCATGCCTTGTCATAAAGCGGAGTGCCCGGTATTGGAGCCGCGTAACCGAATCCCTCGACTATTCCTATTTCCTTGCAGAATTCTACTGTCTCATTAATTGTCTCCTCGGTTTCACCCGGCATCCCGATCATCATATATGGAAAAGGGGTTATCCCCGACCTCCACGTCATGTCAATGGCCCTTTTTGCCTGATCCACTGTTGTTTTTTTATTCATTTCTGTAAGTATGCTTTGACTGCCTGACTCAATGCCGTAACCCATCAGAACACATCCGGCAGATTTCATCTCACGGAGTAAATTCTCATCTATAAGGTTTACGCGTCCATTACATGACCACATCATATTCATATCATTGCCGGTCATTTGTTTGCAGAATTCATAGACCCTCTTTTTGTTGAGAATTAACAGATCATCAACAAACGCTACCGCCTTGATACCATACCTCTCCTTCAGGAGCTTCATCTCCTCTATCATATTGTCGACCGACCTGCTGCGAAACCTATAGCCGAAGATACTGTGATCGCAGTATATACACCGGTATGAACAACCCCTGCTTGATATCATGTTCAGATTTTTTATGGGTGCTTCAAATCCCAAAGCCAGCCCGCTCGTGTATATATCCATTGGGAAAAGTTCCCAGGCGGGGAAAGGAATATCATCAAGAGACGGCAGGAGTTCGCGCGGCGGGTTACTGTGGATTATACCGCTGCGCCTGTACCAGATTCCTTTAACTGCGGAAAGATCTCCTGATGTCCCAAGCACATCGATGAGTTCAGTTATTGTTGCTTCACCTTCACCAATAACAACAATATCAGCCTCTGTTTCACGGAGCACAAGTTCAGGTACTACTGACGGCAGGCCGCCTCCAATGATAACAGGGCGGTCACCATGATACTTTTTGATAATGGAGCACAGCCACTTCACCTGCTTGTAATCCGTAATCATACTGGTTATGCCAGCCGCGTCAAACGACAGTTCCCTGATCCTGTCTTCCACTTCTTCCGGTGTCCAGCGGTTAGCGTTGATATCCAGCACATCAATGCTGTGCCCGGCAACCATCAGGGTTCGCGCGATATAACCAAGTCCAAGCGGAAATAATATTTCAGGATGTGATGATTCCTCTTTAATCGGGTTTATCAATAAAATATTCATAAGACGTTCCTTTCGAAAAGTTTATTATTGATTTCCAGCCTCCTCTACAATAGAAAAGATCTCCCCCGCCCGTTTCGCCCATGAATTCTCATACGCCAGTTCCCTTCTCCTTGCCGGCATCCCGTCATTTTCTTCCAAAGCCAGCCTTATCTCCCTTTCAAATTCCCTGTAATCGCACCCTATACGCACTACCCCGGAATATTCATCAACCGATGGCAGTTTTGTAGATACAATAGGTTTGCCGGTAGCCAGATATTCATACAGTTTAAGAGGCGAACAGCTTATGTTAAACGGGTCATCCGGAACATAAGGAATGATACAGACATCAAACGCCTTTATATAGTTCGGGAGTATTTCCAGCGGCTGGTGTCCCATCCAATGGATATTCGCTGTTTTCTTCAGCTTTTTTATAAGGTCCGAATTTACAAAATCAGGATCAGCCCCTGACCAGTCCCCTACTATCACTATCGACCATTCCGGGTGAGAGACAGCTATGTGGCCGATCAAATTGAAATCAATCCGCTGATGCAGATTGCCGACCATTCCTATTATTGGATGCGGTATATCTGCCATGCGGGGGGGGACCTCGGTTGATTCGTCGGCCGCCCTGCCGAACAATTCAGTGTCAGCCGCGTTAGGGACTATATATGTCTGTTTGTTGAGCTTTGATTTTTTTTCATACAGATCATTTGAGACGGTCAAAACAATGTCAGCATTTTCAAGAATCCGGTTTTCCCTCAGCATACTTTTCTCTTTATTCATAAAGATGGAATTCCCGGGGATGGCAAAATAATCATCAAAACAGTCATAGATGCTTTTTTTCTCGTTGATCAGCCCGAGACAGTTGTCCTGAACCGGGTCTGATATCCATGAGACAAGATTATTTTTTCTCAACCCGAGCTCGTCTATTTTTCTCGTAACCTGATATGAAAGCGCTTTTCTGTTCAATTCCGCCGCACCCGGTACATACGGTGCCAGGTGGTCGTTCAGGAAAATAACCGGCTGGTAAATAAACAGGTTCGGAAGCACCCTGTTCAGCCGTTCCTTTTTTTTAAACCAGGACACAACCTTTTTTCTGTCCCTCAGGAGGGTCGTAAAAAAACATATGGGCCGCTGTACACATAATATCCTGCAGTTCGCTCTGGCCTTTGCCATCGAAAGAAATAAATACTTATTCCTGTGTTGATTGATCCAATCAACTGAAAGAAATGCAACAAAGTCAACATCTGAGATCATACTGAAGCGGGCCTCTCCCTCAAATCACGTCCTTTTTGGGCGCGTACCAACATTTTCAACCCTTTTTTAAATCTGGACAACATAGAAAACAGGCCATTAATTCTCAATTCCAGAATCAGCATCCTGATGATATATATTGCATTCCTTTTATAATAGGAAGTGAAGATCTCATTTTCTGCCGTTCTTTTCAGTTCAAGCAATTGCTTGTCGGACAAGTTAGTGAAGTTAACGAGCACTTTATCCAGCCATGAGCCCCAATTTTCAATAAGGTCTTCAGTTGTAATTTTTATTGTACTTAAATCAGCCGCGCCCTGATAAAGCTTCGACCCGGGTATGGGCGTCAGGATTGTAAATTCCGCCTGCAACCCTGCCTCCTTGCAGAATTTAATGCTGTCTTTTACCGTTTCCGTGGTTTCCCCCGGGATCCCTATCATCATAAATCCGTGGGTCATTATTCCTGCCTTTTTGGTCATTTCAATGACCCTGTAAGCCTCTTTAATAGTGATATCCTTTTTTATTCTGTCGAGTTGAGACTGGTTTCCGGATTCAATGCCGTATGATACTTCTACACAGCCAGCGCCCTTCATCTTTGCAATTAACTCTTTATCAACCAGATTTATTCTGGCATTGCACGTCCAGTACACCTTAAGTCTGTTTTCAATGATAAGCTCACACAATCTGTTAACCCTTTTCCTGTTCAGAACAAACGTGTCATCTTCAAAAACAAAACCTCTGACCCTGTATTTTTTATAAAGAAGCTCCATTTCCTGAAAAATATTTTCAGCGGTGCGGGCCCTGAAACGGCGGCCGAAGATCCCGTGGAAGCAGAAAGTACAGCGGTATGGACATCCCCTGCTTGTAATAAGGCTTATCCTCCTCTTTGGCATGCACATTACATCATTATTAAAATAACTTTCCATCGGGAACAGATCCCATGCCGGGAACGGCAAAGAAGAAATATCTTCTACCGCCTTTCTTTTCCCGGTTCTGACAAACTCACCGTCTTTCCTGAAACATATCCCGTCCACCCCGGCCAATGAGCCCTTTTCTTCTATTACCTTTAATAATTCAGAACAGGTTTCTTCTCCCTCTCCAATGACAGCTATATCAACGTCTGTTTTTTTCAGAACGACCTCAGGCGCGGCGCTTGCCAGCCCTCCTCCAAGAATGACTGTTGCCCCGGATATTTTTTTGATTATCGAAGCTATCTTCTTTACCTGACCGAACTGCGTTATCAGGCCCGTTAATCCAGCGATATCAAATGAACTGTTCCTGACAAGTTCTTCTATCCCGGCGTATGACAGTTTGAACGCGTTTGAATCTATTAGCTGAACATCATGGCCGTTATCCCGGAGAACCGAAGCGATATAACTTAAACCCAGGGGCAGTCTTGCTTCGGACTGGACACCCGACAGGGGAGGATTAATCAATAATATTTTCATTGCTGTATTTCCTCTATTTCCCCATGCTGGCAAATATCAGGTCATGAACTCTTTCAGCGCGTTTTTTCCACGTGTGTCCGGCGATTGTTTCATACTGCGCGTATTCCCTCTTAACCCGCTTATCATCTGTCTCGTTCAACGCAAGACTGATCTTTCGAATGAAATCTTCCCGATCCGATCCGACAAATATCAAATCACGGAAATTCTCTATGCCGCCTATTGCGGTCGAAATCACAGGTTTACCTGATGCTATGAAGTTGTAAATTTTAAGAGAGTCCGCTGATACGGCCCACGGTGAGACCACATAGGGAATAACAGCAGCATCGCTGAACTTCATGTACGCAATGGATTCTTCAAATGATTTAACGCCGAGCAGGTGTATGTTTTCCAGTTCCCCGAGCTCCCTCCCGACCTCGGCTCCGTGCACAGGACCGATCATGACTACAGACCATTCGGGATGGGTTTTGTTTATCAACTTCATCAATTCCATGTCTATGGTTGTAGATATGTTACCCGTAAATATCAGACGCGGCCGACGAATATGTCGAAGGTCAGGCGGTTCCTTAATATCATCGCGGTCTCCCCTGAGCAGGTCTGCGTGCACGCCGTTTGGAACCCGGTGAACGTTCGGGTTTAAAGGCGCCCTGTCGTCAAACAGTTTTTTTGAGGAAACGAACATAATATCAGCATGTTTTGTGAGATATAGATCATCCTTCTTTATCAGGTTCGCCAGGACGCTTGTGCTGTCCTTTTCTTTTGTATTGTAGTCGTCGCACAGGTCATAGCACAGCAGTTTTTTCCGGACCATGTTTACAATGCCCGCGGAAAAATACGGGTGGTTAATCCACAAGATCAAGTCGCTGACATTCAATTTCTTCTTCAGGCGGTTTATGGCATAAAGCTGAAATCTGTTCAGACAGAATTTATTGATCCTGAGAAAAAAACTGATTGAAAGGAAAGGAAACGGCACAATGGGCGTAATGACAAATATGTCGCCTTCACGGCTGATAATACCTTTCTTCAAAACCCGTTTCCATCGTTCTCTATCCCTTTTGTTCATCCTGCCTGTTACAAAACGAATAAAAGAATACAGGGTCAGCGGTGTTTCAATGAAAAAGATATGGTCAATATCTTCGGATTTGATCAGTTCCGTAAAAAGACTGCGATACCTGCGCATAAATATGTCCCATTCATTTGTTATGGCCGCGATCGTATGGCTCATCTTATCACCCTCGATGCCAGGACCGCCCGGCTATAAGGCCTGATACCCGGTCCTGCCGATACATGTCCTGATTCAATACATTGGAAAGTTTCTCTATGTGTTTACGCGCGTCAAACTCCCGTTCCACTTTCTCCCTGGCAGCCGCGCCCAATAAACCACGTTTTCCCCTGCTGCTGATCAGTTCCTCTATCGCGGAGGCCAGCGCCTCAGGGTCTTTTTCCCGGACGAGAATGCCGTCTCTGTCATGTTCAATCAGCTCGGAGATATTTGGAAGATCGCTGGATATTACAGGAAGGCCCATGGCCATTGCCTCTGCCAGTACATTCGGGATACCGTCTCTGTCGCCTGACCCTGTTATCAGGCTCGGCAGAACGAAAACTTTTGCCCTGCCGTATACAGATGGAAGTTCACTTTGAGGCCGTCTTCCTGAAAACTCAATGTTATCCTCAAGCTGAAGTTCCTTAACCATTTTAATGATGTTGTCTTTTTCAGGGCCTTCACCGAGCAAAAGACATTTGATCTCAATCCCTTTCCGCTTTAATATTGTGCATGCTTCAATAAGGTAGCGGTGTCCTTTCTTCTCAACAAAATTACCGATAGTCAGTATGTCTGCAGTCTCTTCAACCGTATCATGCCGGGGCCTGAATGTCTCAAGGTCAACACCGTGATACACAACCTGCACTTTTCTCTCAAGGGCCTGCCCGTATGTTTCTCCTATATACTTTTTGTTGTTCTTTACGCAGGTCAGTATGAAATCCGCCTCTGCGAGTTTTGCTCCAAGGTTATCGGGAAGGTAATAGATGTCCGCCGCATGGAGAGTGAGACTGAACGGGATACCGGTAAGCCGCGATATTATTCGCGCGGAATCTGCAGCACTCCAGCCAAAATGCGAGTGGACACGCCTTATCCCAAGCTTCATGATTGCCCTTGCAAAGTAAGCTGATTTAACAAATACCCGTTTGCCGCCGTAAGATCTGTATTTGAACAGGCACTTTAGATAAGGCACGGGACTGAACAACATAAAATACAGGTGTGAAAGGACTATCCCGGGAAAGTCAGACATCTCCGCATAAAGGGCATTAAACTCAGGATCGTTTCCGCCGCTGGCAGGGATATGATTTATCGGGCACACGTGTATATCAAAACCTCTGTTCTTCAGCTCGATCATTTCATTCAGAACAAATGACTGAACTCCCCCGGGATAGTCACCGAGAATATAGGCGATATCTGCAGTATTCATTTTTTTATTATCTTTCATATGACCGGACCAGCAGGCGGTCATTAAGTGTCTTGTCGGATTTTCGCCCAAGGAAATAGCAGGCAGACGCGTTATCCAGTGTCGCGGGATTGTCTATCGTAAGATAGTCAAAATACTTCAACCAGAATGCTGTATATCTCGCGAACAGCCTTGCCATTACCTGTACGGTGGATGATCTTATCAGGCTTGTCAGAAACCGTTCATATGACCAGGCCAGCGCCATACCCGTACCGCATACAGCCCCGCTGTCTATCTTCTGGAACTGTCTGAACAGACGGCGGTGTCCAAGATGCGTAAACCTGGTAAAATCAAAATTGCCGCCGTGTACCTGCTGCATAAACGCTGTCTCCGCGTAAACAATCCCGTTGTTATTAAGAACTCTATGGATCTCCTCTACGCACCTGGACGGCTCCACTACATGCTCCAGCACAGCCTGCACCACTACACAATCAAACGAATCGTCTCTAAACGGGATACAGTGCGCGTCAATAATGGCCGTGGTCCGGGGGCCGAAAGAAATATCAGTCTCAATGACCTCAACTTTCCTGTCGAACAGTCTTTCAATTCCTTTGCCAAAGACCCCTCCTCCAAGGACAAGGATTTTGGGAGATCTCAAGTCTGCAAGCAGAAGTTCCGCGAGTTTATTGTAATTTCCTTTTCCTTTTATATTGGCGCCTATTTTAGGCGCGGTCTTTAGTACTGTCCGGCTGAAACCGTTCCGGCTGCGGGTGTAATAAGTTTCCTTCATCCTGATATAGTCATCTTTCAAAAAAATGCTTCTTTTTTCGTCAATCAGAACCGGTATCCCGCCAACCACGGGGAAAAAAGATCTGCAAACCGGATTTAAGCACTCGAGTTCATTATCTAAACGAAGGTCGCTTCCGCAAACCGGACAGCATATCGAATCATACGACCATATCGGCAATTTTAAATGGACTTCAGTATCGGATATTATTGCCATGTCTTTATTTACCCAACGGCAAGATGTTTTCCAGGACTCTGATCCGTCTCCTGTTTTTCCCACCAAGCAGAGATGTATACAATTTCTCAAGTTTTTTTGAATAGACTTTGCCTGTAAATCCATTCATCACTGTTTCCCTGCCCTTTTTCCCCATTTCCCGTGCCATATCACGGTCACGGATAAGCTTCATTATTGAGTCTGCCAGTGCATCAGGGTCTTTGGGAGGAACAAGGAATCCGGTCTCTCCATGCCTTACTATTTCGGGAATACCGCCGACGTCAGTGGCAACAACAGGCAGTCCTGAATACATACCTTCCAGTATGCTCAGACCAAGCGGCTCTGTAATAGAGGGCTGGACCAGAATATCCATACCTTCAAGAAGTTCAGGAATATCATCCCTCATTCCAAGAAAAGATATGTTTCTATCCAGCTTCAGACATTTTGCGAGATATTTCAGTCCGCCTTCATCCTCTCCGTCGCCTATTACCTGCAATCTTGTCTGAGGGTATCTGTTGAGAATTTTCCGCATGGCCGGCAATAGATAATTCTGTCCCTTACGGCTGCTGGATAATCTGGCTATTACCCCGATAACAACACTGTTTTCCGCGTATTTCATGCCGGCTCCGGTATGTTTGCGCTCCCTGCCATCAGAAAACTTATCTGTGTCGATCCCGTTATGTATAAGGAAATGTTCGCCTGTATTCCTCCCATGCTTTTCAAACGCCCTTTTCTGCGCATCGGAGATAAAAATAACGCCTGCCCCCAACCTGTCCAGCATACTGTTAAAACCGGAATATTCAGCGGCCCTGAAATAAAAAGGCTTATTCTTAAAGCTGCTGACATCCCCGTGTTCGGTCCTGCAGACAACAGGCACTCCCGCCAATAACGCAATCAACCTGCCCCAAAGATCCGCCTGATACAAATGGGTATGGACAATGTCAATTTCTTCCTGTCTGAGGATCTTCATAAGACCAAACACCTTCCGGTATAAGTGTCTGCGTCTGGCCCCGCCAAGACATACAACCCTGAAACCTTCCTGCCTGATCTTCTCCGCAACCCTGCCCTCACCGTCAAGACAGCAGACCGTCAGGTTAAACCTGTCTCTGTCAATGTTTCTGGCAACCGTAAGAAGCAGATTCTCCGCGCCGCCGACAGGAAGTCTGCCGATAATATGCATTAAATTAATTTTTTTCATTTTTGAAATTTACCCGTTCTGAAAAGATATAAAGAAATGCTCTGCTGATAGAGGTTATTTTCCTGCTGTAACTTCTGACCTTGTAAACCTTCTCTTGCCTGAAGGGGTCGGCTGAATACTATCGACAAAATGAACTTCTATGTTCATATTTCCAAGATACCTGCGGCACAGACTTACAAGTTCGCTAATTTCCCGCTGACCCGGCCTGGCATCACACACCAGATGCCAGTGAATACCATTTCCATCCTTCTGCACCGCCTCAAAATTTCTGACTCCAAACCGTTCAAGCCAGCCCATTTCCTCCAGCAAATGAGTAAAGAACTCTCCGTGAACAACGTTACCGTTCGCACCGTGTATCATGTCAGTTATCCTGCCCTCGACATAATCCATCAAAGGAAGGCCACTTCCGCAGGGACACTCTTCTTTTTTCAGCCTTCCCACGTCACCGTTTACATACCTGATAAAAGGCATCGTGTAGTTATCCAGGTCTGTGATCGCCATCCTGCCGCGCTCTCCGTCGGAAACATTTTCATCCCTGTTTTCGTCAAGAAACTCCACTACACAGTGCTCAGATGTTATGTGCATACCCTTATGCTCTTTGCATTCATACGCAACGCCCAGGCATTCGCCGCAGGCATACTGGTCAAAAACATCACTTGAGAACTGGCTCTCAAGCAGTTTCCGGTCGGCTGAATGGAGCATTTCAGCGGTAGTCGTTACTGCCTTCGGTTTAATCCCGTTTACCCCATTCCTCCTGCAGTAATCCGCCAGACTTGTCAGCGCGCTCACATATCCCCTTAATATCTGCGGCCGGTTTCTGCTTAAATCGGAAACATATTCGCCGAGTTTCTCTTCATCCATATTAAACGCGTTATAGTATTTTCGATTTGGAACATAACTGCCGAATATCCAGTCGGCAATTTTCCAGTGAACCGGAAAATTGCTGTTATCCGTGATTATCGGAAAACCCCAGACGCGCGCCTCTCTATCCCCCCATTCATAGTCAATCCACTGATAAAATCTCAGAAACGAAGCCCAGGCAACATCAAATGATCTGTGGTCTCCGCAAAATACCAGCGGCTCTCCCGTCGAAGCCCCTGTACGCCTCACATGGTTTTCAGTTACTACCGCACCTCTTTCCACGAGCTTGTCCGGATAGTTCTTTCTTATGATATCTTTAGTCAGAACAGGTATTTTATTCAGCTCTTCAACAGTCCTTATATCACCCGGTTCTAATTTATTTTTTACGAACAGTTCTCTGTAATACGGCACATTTTCATAGGCGTGCCGTATAAGTTTTCTCAGTTTTTCGTTCTGATATTCCCTCAATTGCCCCGATTCCCACCACTGCGACTTCTCCAGGAAAACAAGGTGGTCATATACTTCCCTGCCGTAAGTCCGGCAAATGCGTTTTTTCCTGTCTATAAGGGGATTTGCAAGATTCAGATAAAACTTCAGTTTTTTCAGTTTATCGCTGAGGAACAGAACCGGATTATTTCTGTCTATTTCAGACATCATGCCCCTGCCACCTCCTCATACACCTTCAGAGTATTTCTGACAGTGTTTTCCCACGAAAACCTCTTCACCTTGTCATACCCCTTTGAGATCAGGTCCCTATTTGCTCCATTTTCATTAACAAGGGATAAAATGGAATTGCCAAGACCGTCTGTATCTTCAGGGTCTGTCAGTATTGCCGAATCCTCATAAAGTTCTTTTAATGAAGAATTATTAGACGTTATCACAGGGCATCCGCATGCCATGGCTTCCAGCGGGGGCATACCAAACCCCTCATAAAGGGAAGGGAAAACAAAAACAGTCGCATAACTGAGAAAATTGATCACTTCGTTATCATCAGGGCATTCCTTCACCATGACCCTTTCATTAAGTCCCAGTTCATTGATCATTGAAAACACTGACTCGGAATCGTACCCTCTTACACCAGCGAGAAGCAGATTGTGAGGGAGCTTCTTTTTGACAGCATTAAACCCATTTAACAGATGGTGCACGCCTTTTCTGGGTACGATATTGCCGAGATACATAATATAATCTTCACTGATCAATCTCTGCTCCTGTGTTTTTGAGAATTTCATCGTGTCAATTCCGTGATAAACTACAAAAATCATATCCTCGGGAATACCGTACCAGTCGGCAATCTCTCTTTTCTGGAACTCACTGACAGTTATCACCGCGTCGGTATCTTTTAATATTGTCCGGATTGAATCCATTTTGCTTTTTGTATAATCGCGGTAGAACTGCGGCAGCCGGAATGTCCCAATGTCATGCAGAGTGATTATCTTTTTTGCTTTTGAACGGCCCGGCGACATGCCATAGTTCGTAGTGTCATGGAGAATGTCGAATTCACCTGACCTGTAATTTATCAATCTGTTTTTGACATATTCGTTTATAAGAGGCAGACTGCCGATGCGGTATGTTTTTTTATCGATGCTCTTATATATAGACTTGTCCGGCAGGTCGGCATAAAGAAGAGTGACGTCCACGCCAAGGTCGGCAAGTCCGGAGATAAGGCTATAGGAATACCTCCCCTGTCCTGTCTTGCTGTCTACGTCTATAAGGTCTCCGAGGAACGCTACTTTCAAAATTCGTCAGCCCTCAAGTATGCTTACCAGCTCTCTGTATTTTGATCCTGAATTATGATCCATAAGGGTCCTGCGGCTGTTCCTGACAAGGTCCTCCTGCCTGTCATGGTCATTAAGCAGGGACTCTACTGCTTCAGCCAGTGAGGCAATATTGTTTTCCGCAACAACTTCAGCAAATTCCTTTTCCCGGGCATATTCAGCAATAAAACAGTCTGCCGGCGCGTGGACGATTATAGGCCTTCCTGATGCCATGTAATCCATGGTCTTGGACGGAAAAGCAGCTTTAACTACAATTGAGTCAGCGTTTTCAAAAGAAAGGGGCAGAAAAAGCAGGTCAGCTTTTTTTAGTTCGTATTCCAGTGTCTCATGGTCAACATGCATATTGGATACATCATCGCCGGCAAGTCCATACCACTTTAATGTCTCCTGATTAATCGGGCTATAGATAACGAGCTGTACGCTTGACTTCGTCAATTCAAGCGCTTTCTTCAGATTTAACAACGCGTCAAGCTGATACTTTGAAACATTACCTGAGAAAATGATCTTAAAGTCCTTTTTTTTATTATTACCGCCGCCCTGGCTCTCAATTGACGGGGTATTGTTATATGAATGATGAAGCACCCTGCAGTCTATTCCATATTTTTCCTTATAATGCCTTGCCAGGTGATTGTTCATGGTAATAACCCCTGCCGCGTAATTAAACATCCGGGGTTCAAAATATCTCATCAGAGCCCTGTGCATCCGGCTTGAAGCGAATTCTTCAATCGGATCGAACAAATAAAAAAACAGTTTTATTCTCAGCGCCGCGGCAATGAAAAAAGCAGCTATCATAAAATGACCGTGAGGTATATCAGAAGTTGCCAAAATATAATCCGGCTTCTCTTTAAAAGCAATGAACATACCTTTAACAGCTGTAAACGGTATGGAAGCTACTTCCAGCATCCTGACGATTCTTCTCAACATACCGTTCTTGCCGGCCGCGTAGGGCGAAGGCACTGAAACAGTATACCGCCGGGCATCGACTTCATTCCCCTTTTTACAGAATATTTTTGTATGCCGGTCAAGCTTGCGTGTGTAAAGAACCAGGTCTTCAGTTTTAAATTTCCTCAGAATATTTCCAAGGATTATAGAAGGCCCGTCCAGCATCGGGGGAGCCCAATCTGTAACCAGCAAGACTTTCTTCATCAATGTTCCTAAATTATTTATACCTGGGAAATCAGAAATATTTGCACGACTCTGGAGATTTACTTATCGGAAAACTTTTAAGCCCGGGTTTCAAACGGCACAGCATGGACTCATGTAATTACTTGATGACGTTTTTCACAGAAACTTTCCTGAACAGTGAATTGTTAATAATAGACCCAGTCATCGATATTGCCCGCCTTACAGGCCTGCAGATAAACATTGCCAGCCGGTTATTCCTGATTCCTGGATAAATCTTTGTTACAGCCTTTTCAATTATATTAAATCCGATTCTGGAACAGAACAATTTATCCAGGACTTTAACGCTAATGCCTGAAAGGAGGGCGGGGAGTTTGAATAGCCGATCGTATAAATTAACCAGACTTCTAAAATTCGCAACAGAAAAAAGCAGCTGTTTCTGCTGCAGAGACGTGAATTTTATTTTTGTATTTTTAAAGTAGTCTGTAACATCCGTTTGACCGATAAGTCCTTTTGCGTGGCAGAAATCATACAATCTTGTGTTTTTGTAAGGATAGAATATCGAAACCTGATGGGCGTCTGCTGAAATTTTGGCATTCAATTTTACTGTATCAAGGATTTCAGCCATATCTTCTTCAGGCAGCCCGATCATATTATAAGAGTAAAGTTTTATCCCGTTCTCCCTGCATAAGGAAAAGGCCCTGATGATTTGCTCTTCCGACAAGTTTCTATTCAGGATATCATTCCTTATTCTGTCGTTGCCGCATTCAATGCCCATATGCACCCGCCAGCAACCTGCCTCCTTCAGAAGCCCGACTACCTCTTTATTTATAAGATTTGGACGGATATTACAGGTAAAAGGGAGACCGATTTCCTTTTTATATTCCTGTGCAAACTCCCTGAACCACTTGATTCTCAAAGGTAGTATGTCATCATCAAAGGCAAAGCTTTCTATGAACGGATAATTGCTGATAATGTGTTTTAATTCACTGATGACGTTCTGCACACTCCTGAATCTCACGTAATTAGCCGTCTTACCGTATACATTCCATAAAGCCTCGTTACAGCAATAAGAGCATTTATAAGGACACCCTCTGGAAGCCATAACGCTCGCTTCGTTTAACTTCTCATGGTAAAGTTGACGGTAATTAAAAATCCCCCTGTCCGGAAATGGCAGGTCATCCAGGGTCTTCAGCGGCAGTCTTACGTTATTCTTATAAATATTATTCCTGTTCTTAAACCAAATATTCTGTATTTGCGTCAAATCCTGTCCTCTTTCAATTTTTCCACACAACTCAAGTAAGGCTTCTTCCCCCTCCCCTAAACAAATAGCGTCTACCCCATCGGTCATAATAGTATCTTCGGGATTCAAGGTGGGATGGACACCACCGCAAATAACCACAGCATCGGGTATCTTTTCTCTTGTCCAGCCTATCCATTTCTCCACATATGGCCGCATATTTGATGTAAGAGAAAACCCGATAAGCCCGGGATTATCAAACGAGGATATTTTTTCCTGATATTCTTCTTTTTGCAAAGACCGGGTCAAGTGCAGTAAATTTACACTGTGGCCCGCCTTTTTTAAAGCCGCGGCCAGGAAGCCAATTCCGTGATAGTAATATCCGGACCAATTTTTTCCTTCCAATATAATATCCGGGTAGATCAGCAGTACTTTCATTTCGTTGCCTCCAAAAGCGAATAGTAGATATTTTCCATCTTCTTCACCCAGTAATCCTGGCTCCCTTTTTCCTGAATTAGTTCCCAGTTTCTGTCTGAGAATTTACTTCTCATTTCCTCGTTATTCAGCAGTGTTATGACAGATCCGGCGATTTGCCCGACATTGCCAGGATCAACCAGTATCCCGTTCCATCCGTCAGTTATCCACTCTCTAACAGAGGGGAGGTCGCTTATTACCGGAACGTCACCGCATGCCATGGCTTCCTGCAAAGCTACGGGCCCGGAATCATAACTCGATACAGACACCATTAAATCCGAGGCTTTATGATAAAGCGCTACCTTGTCGTGATCAACCGGTCCGACAAATCTCACAGACTTTTCAACACCCAGCTGACCGGCCATGGACTTAAGTTCGCGAACTCTGTCAGGACTGCCTCCATGCCAGATAAAAACGAAAAAGGCATTTTCTGTTTTCTCAAGGATTTCAGGAGCAGCTGCCATGATATTTCTCAGGTTATAGTATGACCCTGTACTGCGAGGGCTGAGAATAATTTTTGAACCCTGCGGAAGACCCAGGTTATTCCGAACCCTTTCTTTATCCGCGCAGGGATTAAACCGGGCCAGGTCAACCCCCCATCCTCTTGTAATATGGGTCTTGTCCGGCTCCGCTCCGTGCTTAACGCACGCGTCTATCAGCACCTGTGATTCACCCGTTATAACATCTGCTTTTCTTATGGCACGCTTTGTCCTTATTTTTGTAAAAAAATCAATATTACTTTTCTCCCAGAGAACGTCTCCGTTAAGCACAGTCACAACGAACGGATAACCTTTTACATAATAACCGAGGTACCCGGGATACCATAATGAATGAGAATGAATAATGTCCGGGGATATCTCATTTATAATTTTATTTACGCGGCTGATCCTGTTATGAAGAGAAAACCACTTCATATATTTTCCCGGGCCCATGGTCCTGTTTCGTCCATTGCCGGAGACCCTGTTTGATTCACCATCCACTACATACATTCTGATTCCATCGATCTTTTTCGGTTTATCTGTAATTATGGAAACATCATGCCCTTCACTCAAAAGCCAGAGCATAAGCCTTTCCACGTGGATACTGTGCGCCCAGCCTATATGACAGATCTTTAATTTATTTTCCATGGCAACAGGGATATTAAGAATGAATATCAGTTTTCAATTCTGCAGGCCGCCTTAAGATCGGCAACCCCCTGCTGGGAGGTCATTTCTTTGACAGAGAATGTAAAGGCATTGTTTCTGTAATCCAGATAATGCATAGGGCCTCCGTTGCTTGACCCCATTATGTTGTATCCCAGGTTGTACACTCCTCTGAGCAGGTTCACATCAAATTCAAACTTTACTTTCACTGTTTTGCCGGCTTCAGGCATGAAAAAACGTCCGGTAAGAAGGTCACTGCTGACGTCATATACAACCAGTCCGCTTGAATGTCTTATGAACATGCTGAAGAAAGTGTTATTTACTTTACCGTTGAACTCCGCATTAAAACCGAACACCGCTTTTTCTCCTGCATCAAAGATCTGTACTTCCTGGCCGGCGCCGTTCGTGAGGACCGTATCGGTCAATTTGACAGAATGAGATGTCCCATCTGCCTCCACGTTTTCTGCCATTGATTCATAGTACATTCTGATAGCGTTTTCCACGTCCCCGTCATAACCGACCCGGCCCTTATTAATGAAAACAGCTCTTTCGCACAGTTTTCTCACAGAATCAATATTATGCGACACAAATACAATTGTCTTGTTCCTGTCCCTGTACTCCTTCATCCTTTTAATGCACTTATCCTGAAATATATAATCACCCACGGAAAGTACTTCATCCACGAGCAGGATATCAGGGTCCAGATGTGAGGATACCGAGAAGCCCAGCCGGGCCAGCATTCCGGATGAATACCTTTTAATGGGTGTATCAATAAACTTTTCAAGCCCGGAAAACGCGACTATATCATCGAACCGCTCATTAATTTGATATTTCTTCATACCTATAATCGACCCGTACAGATATATATTTTCACGTCCGGTCAGTTCAGTGTGAAACCCGGCAGAAAGTTCGATAAGGGCCCCTATATTCCCGCTTGTAAAGACCGAACCGGAAGACGCCTTTGTGACCCTTGCAAGTAATTTCAGGATTGTGCTTTTACCCGCTCCGTTGGCCCCGATAATCCCCACAGCCTCGCTGCGCTTTATGCTGATACTGACATTGTCCAAAGCATAAAACTGCGATGAAGCGGACTTCCTTTTCCTGAAGAAATTATCCAGGTCTTCCCTGAGAGAACGGTATCCCGTCTGTCCGAGGCGGTAATGTTTTGAAACATTCTTCAGCTCTATTACTGTATCACTCATCTATATCCTGTCGGCAAAGGACATCTCAACTTTTTTGAAATACATATATGCCAATATCAGCATAATAACCGTTGTAACCGACGCAATTCCAAATGAATAGAACTCCGGAGGCATCCCTTTTAAAAGCACCCTCCTGTAGCCGTCTATTACCGGCGCCATGGGATTGAGCATATACAGAGTCCTGAATCTTTCAGGCACCGAGCTGACAGGATAAATTACAGGGCTTATGAACATCCATATCTGAATAAAAAACGGCAGGGCGTATTTTACGTCACGATAGTAAACATTGACTGCTGAAGCAAACAATGACAGCGCAAGAGTAAAAAGTACCTGTATAACCAATATCGGGATTATATACAGCACATTCAGCGTAATTGATATTTTATAGATAAAGAGAATACCGACAAAAATAACTGCCGCTATAAAAAAATCCACCATGGCCGCAAATATAGAGGCCAGGGGAAATATCTCCCGGGGGAAATAGATCTTGGTTAAAAGGTTCGAATTTGTCACAAGGCTCGGTATTGCAAAAGACAGTGCGGTAGCAAAGAATATCCACGGCAGAAGCGCGGTATAAGAAAACACCGGGTAAGGTATGCCGTCACTCGGAATCTTCGCAAAACGGGAAAATATCAGGGTAAACACTATCATCATCAGGAGAGGCTGAAGTATTGACCAGAATATACCGAGAACCGATTGTTTATAACGGACCTTTATTTCCCTTATTGTGATGTTTAACAACAATTCCCTGAACTTTAACAGTTCTCTGATCCCTTCAAACACTTTACTCAAGCCCTTTCGATATGTTCTTGCTGAAGTTGAACCGTATCCTGTTTCCCGCCCAACGCAGAGTAACTCATTATCACGGCAACAATGCTCCAGAACACTACCCCTTTGTCTATATCATTCACATATGTAAATACTACGCCGCTCACCAGATTCAAAAACATAAAGATTACAACAGAGACCAGTAATGAAAAAACAAACGTTCTGTTATCAACCGCCTTTTTAAACAGACGGTATACCGAGGATATAATGGCGTAGAAGACCGCCAGCAGGGAAAGCGTACCCAGGACCCCTGTTTCGGCCAGGAAATTGATATACATGTTATGGGCCGATATCATGGGAAGGTAATCATGCTGCCACACTGAAAAATAAAGAGTACCGTAGTTTTCGTGTTCCTGTATATACCTGCCTATTCCTATACCGGTAATTGGGCGGTCTTTAAACATTTCCAATCCTGCATTCCAGTCCTCATACCGCTTCTCCATACTCGGCGCGTAGATTATGTCCTGAAATGATGAAAATTCCTTGTATTTTATTAATAAAGGATCCAGCTTGCCTATATGGAAAGTAAGTAAAACAGCTGCCAGGGTCAGCAGCAAAACTATATATTTCCTCGCCTCCTTAATTAACAACAGCGCCAGCAGTTCGGCAGCAAGGCATAACTGGGCCATCCTCGAATAAGACACAGCAAGTCCTACCACACTAAGTACTATCAACATTGAATACAGCAGTTTTAATTTTTTTTTGCGGGTTATAATCATAAAAGCGAAAATGACGGGAATAATTATGATCATAACTTCCGCCAGAAGCACCCCGTTGGCAAAGTTCAGGTTAAGAACATATTCGTTATATGCCACCTGTGAACCGTATTTTATAAAATAATAAATGGCCATTATCAGATTCAGGAATACGCTGCCTATGAGATAATTTATAAATTTTCGGCCGTCTGCTTCTTTTCTTATGCTGTTTATAACAATAAAATAAAAGATTAAAGGGTAAATTATTTCAAACAACCACCGTTCCAAACTGTATAAGATGTCCGCTGAAAAAACTGCCGACACAAACGTTGTAAACATAAAGATCAGAACAAGCGTATTGAATTTTCCCTTATACATCTTTGTTTTATGGATAGCGATACTTGAGATCAGCCAGATGAAAGTAAACAGCAGAATAGCGGCGACTTTCATGGTAATCCATCCTGGATCAAAATCAGTCAGTTTCCCTATTTCAAACTCAATGTAGTTAATAAAAGGCAGCAGGATCAGAAGTAGTCCGATTGCGTCTACCATTTTATTTTTCATCGCCATACTGACGGACATAGAAAACAGGATTAGAGCAGCAACTGTAAATGTCGGGACTATAAAACCAAAGGGATTAGACAGTACCAGGAATCCTATAACCAACGCGGACACGGTAACTGCAAATAATATTTTTACGTTCAGATTATGTTGAGAAAATTTGAAGAATGATAAGATATCGTAGCCCGACTGCTCTCCCATTTTTATGACAACAATAACCGCGGCCACGGCAGCTACGGGAGCAATCCCGAATATCCATCCGCTAACAGTCAAACCGGGATTTTCAGAGATGACCCTGCTGGCAAGATACGCCATGGTAATCATCAAAAGAAAAACAATAATGTCTACAGAACTGGCACGCAGAGCCCTCATTTAACCCGTCCCCATGAGAATTTTTACAACAGCGGATGAAACATTCGTCCTGCAATATTCTTCCGGTATTTTCCAGTCAGTGGTTTCCGAGACAGCAGTATTAACACAGTTCAAAACCCGGTCAGGCATGATCCCGCTGATCATATTACTCCCGGCCTCAACCGTCTCAGGTCTCTCAGTTACGTCCCTGATCGTCACGTTCGGCACCCTGAAGATACAGCATTCTTCCTGCACCGTACCGCTGTCCGTGATCACGCAGAATGCCTTCTGCTCCAGGGCGATGAAATCAAAAAATCCAAGCGGAGATAGAAAGCGTATGTTCCTGTCTTTCAATGTCAGCCTGTATTTCTTCATTCTGTTCCTTGTCCTTGGATGGATACTGCATATGACCGGCATCTTATATTTATTCCGGACTCTTTTGAGCCCGGTCAGAATGGCGGACAAACGGTCCCTGATATCCACATTCTCTTCCCTGTGCATCGTGACCAGGAAATACCCCCGCGTCTCTATCTTAAGCCTCTCATGAATACTACTCTCCTCAATATCGCCTTTATACGCGTTAATGACTTCATTAATGGGATTTCCTACGACAAAGATCCTGTTTATATCAATACCCTCCCTGAGCAGATTTTCTTTGCTGTTATGTGTATAAGGCATGAGAACACTGCTGGAATGGTCAATTATCCTCCGGTTTACCTCTTCCGGCACCCTGCTGTCAAAACAACGGTTCCCTGCCTCCATATGGTAGACACTTATGCCCATACGTTTTGCCACAATACTGACCAGCCCGCTGTTCGTGTCCCCGAGTATGAGCAGTCTGTCCGGGCGTATCCTTCTGATCACCTTTTCAGATTCAACAACTATCTTTCCGATCTGTTCACCGAATGTACTGCTTTTCACATCAAGACAGAAATCAGGCAAGCGAACTCCGAGCTCACTGAAAATATTCCTATTAAGTGAATCATCATAATTCTGTCCCGTGTGAACAAGGATATGCCCGCAGCACTCATCCAGCTTCCTGATAATACGAGAAAGACGAATTATTTCCGGCCGCGTGCCGATGACAGTCATTATTTTCAATCTGTTTGCCATTGTTTATTTATGCTTCCTTTTTGGTATTGCTCTTATAAATAGAGGTTGTCTAACAAGTCATGAAAAACTGCCTCAACCGTTCTATAATCGACAAATCATTAATATTTTGTTTTAGCTTTTTATGTAAAGCGTTATTTGGTCAATTCCTCAG
>VAPB011181298.1_pt1 | contig 37867 bp, 63 predicted proteins | sample 3395101 | NCBI WGS metagenome assembly VAPB01 (sample SAMN08290433, study PRJNA428436) | hydrothermal vent metagenome | isolation source: Deep-sea hydrothermal vent chimney | place: Indian Ocean: Southwest Indian Ridge | reverse complement strand
GGGGGCATGTGCCATCCATTCCGGTCAATTGTGTATATTTATCATCCCACCCTAATCCGCGCACCAAATTTTCAAAACTTTTTTTCTTGACTTTTAAAAATCTCGTGTTAAACTTATTTTAGAAAGGGGGTAAATAAATGGACAACTTGAAAGAGCATCTTATAGAAAAAGTTTTAGGCGCACAAACAGCCGAAGATGCACAAACTTGGGCAAATGCTTTGCGAACTGTTTGTTTAGCCGAAAAGGATAAATAGCGTTTCGTAGGCTACTTGGCAGAGTGCAGGTATCGAGTCCTGTCTCTGCCTTTTTTTTCTTGCTTAATAATTTTTTATGTTATAATGTTTTTAATGTGTGAAGGACATATGGCTTTTTACAGCAATCCTTGGTGTCCCGTATTAACTATTTTTATGATATGCGGTTCTTTTGCTGTTATTGGAATAATAATAGAGTGTGTTATAAATTGGATGGACAGGAAAAAGATAAATGACTGAAAAGTTAAATTTCAAAAAAATCATATTTTATATGTTTGTTAGGCCATTAATTAGAAGAAACTATAAGCTTAGGATACGTCATAAAAAATCAGACAAATGGTATTGGCTTGATAAGATGACCTTGGGTTGGGGTTTTAGTGTAATGGAGCAAAGTGAGATTGAAAGCTTTAGAAATGGACGATATAGATGAAAATAGAACAACACTTTTATCCATTCCAAAGTAAAGACGCGATGGATAGTTGGCTTTATACGAGTTACAAAATAACAAAAACTTATTTCTCTAAAGAAGCCTTGATAAAGATATTCGGAGAAGTTGAAGTTAGGGAATACGATTTCTTATTGCAAAACGAACCGAAGCATTAAATATGGACGATGAATCTATTTTAAAAATTATTCTTGGTGGTATTGTCTGCATTATAGTTGTAGTTCTATTTTATCAGTATGAAAATCAGTTATTGGTGGGAGGTGTTATGACAGCCTGGCACAAGCTTGATGTTATGATTTGTGTTCTTATTGTGGCGTTGCTTGTAGTTTATGTTCTTGCAATCGTGGGGACATATTATTTAGCGCCTTACTTATTTTGGTTTGAAAGGTTTTTATGAAACTTAAAATCTTAGGGCATGAGTATGATGTTATTTTTGACCCTGAATGGGGTATTAAAAAAGGTAACCCAGCAACATTAGTTCTTAAACTTCATAAAATTTTCATAGATAGTACAAGTAAAAAAACTACGCAAGAAGAAGCTATAATTCACTAGATTTTAGAAGCCCTTGATTATCATTTTGAACTAAACCTTAAGCATGATACAATATCCTCATTAAGTGAAGGATTGTACCAGACACTCAAAGACAACAATCTAATTAATTTTAAAGAGGTGATTAAATAATGCCGCACAAAGGGAAAAGCAGAAACTATAAGAGCAAGCCCGGTCATAAAAAACCAGTCAAGAAAGCTAAAAAGAAATAATGACAGAAAACGAACAATCTGAACCAACATCAATACAAAAAGTAAAAGCCCTGGCAAGTAAAGACCTGTATTTATTTGGCCGGCACGTCATCGGAAACGATTATTTAACTCCCGAAGTGCATGGAGAACTGGGCAAGTGGATCACCAGCCCTGACCGGAAGCGGAAGCGTATACTCGGTGGCGTTGAATATCGTGGTGAGCTGATGGCAGTGTTCATTCCGCGAGATTGCTTAAAGACTACATTTATAACTTCGATTTATCCTACCTGGCGACTCTGTAAAAATCCTGACTTGACTGCACTAATAGATTCTGAGGCAAGAGATTTGAGTATGCAAGTGTTAAATGCTATCAAGGGATACATGGAGGAGTGTAAGCCGTTACGGGCATTATGGGGAGTGTTTAAAGCTGATGGCAGAACATGGAGCCAGCAGGCGGTAAGAATAGGGCAGAGGACTGACTTCCAAGCGAAAGAAGACAATATTGAGACAGCCGGGATAGATGTTGCTAAAACCGGCAGGCACTTCGACATAATTATTTTCGATGACCTGCACTCTGAAAGAAACAGCAAGACAAAAGAACAGATTGAAACGGTCATTGAGCATATACAGCTTTCGATACCCCTACTTGATAAGGACGGAACTCTTATAATGGTTGGAACGTTCTGGGCTGATGATGACGCATACCAGTGGATTAGAGAGTTAAAAGACGATAACGGTGATCCCTTGTTTGATATTTTCATAAAAAGCGCTTACAAAGAAGACGGTTCCCCTTATTATCCGGTAAGACTTCCCCTGGAGACTCTTGCTATGAGGAAAGCCACTATGTCTGAAGATTTATTTTCAGCGCAGTATTTACTGGACCCGGTACCGAAAACTAATATAGTTTTAAAGAAAGAAAACATTCAGTGGATTAACGCCACAGATATTCCTAAAGATATAAACCGCTTTCAGATGGTTGACCCAACCGGAGATAAACAAATCAGACAGGGTGATTACTTCTCTACTGTTACCTGGGGTTTTGAAGACAAGCTCGATGAAATGGGTATGTGTAAGTTGTATTTAATTGACGGCTTATGCGGGCATTTCAGCGTTGCCGAACAGATTGATGCGATGGTAAAGCTGTTTTTAAAAACCAGACCCCTTGAACTGGGCATTGAGAAAGCTGCCATGTCTACGCTTCATATTCATCTTAAAAATCATCTTGAAAGTAAAAACATACTTCTGACTACCCGTGAATTAAAACCAGCTAAAAGAGATAAAATTCATGTCAGGATTAACCAGTTCGTACCGTATTTCAACGGGTGCTATGTTTATGTCAATAAAGATGCTAATAAAGATTTTCTTGATGAATTTCTTTATGAAATCAGCAGATACGCTACAACTAAAAAAGGCAAGCGTGATGACGTGCTTGACTCATCCGCCTATATCTTCGATTTTATGAGCCTTTACCCACCGCAGGCTATTAAACTTAAACCTGCTAAACCAAACCTCAGAACAACCTCTACCTCTTGGATGGGGTACTGATATGAATAAAAAAATTACAGATTCATTAATATTAAAAGAGTTTATTCGTCTTTTTGCCACAAATGAAAAAATTAAAAAAATAGCAAGATTAAAGGGGATTATAATACCGAGAACGATAAAACATATTGGTTTTAGAGTTACGCCAATAATTTTGGAAAAATCTTTTTCTGAATTTAGTAATGATGTTATTTGTCCATGTGTTGATTCGATGATTAAGGCTATTCTTGCTGAATTTATTGGTAAACAAGATTTACTTGTATTTAGTGAATTAAAAACTTCAGCAAATGAATTGAATTGTGAGTTAATAGAATTTGATGGAATTTTTGCAAGATTAGTAAGTGCGAAGACAATAGACTCTGAAACTGGAGAGCCATTTTCTATTAAACGAATTGATATGGGATATACTTGGTATAATCTTAAAAATGTTGACAAATATGGATAAATCATGTAATACATTAAGCAATGAAGCAAAAGAAGGTATTATTAAGGTTTTTAAAATGTGGAACATTATTAAAGAGCCTCATAATCAGGAAGTCACGATTAAATTCAATGATGGAGGATTTCTTTATGTAAGAGTTAAAAAAGAAACATTATTTAAATGATAATTTCAAAGCAATATAAACTTTCAAAAGAACATAGACAAAAAATAAGTATTGCGAATAAAGGTAAAAAATATCATAGAGGGAAAAAACATTCCAAAGAGACAAAACGGAAAATAAGTGAAAGCAACAAAGGTAAAGGCAATTATGGCTAAATCTCTTTCTAATGAGATAAAACGAAGAATAAGTAAAGGATTGAAAGGCAATAAAAATGCGGTTGGTAAAAAAACAGAAGAGACAAAACAAAAAATGAGAGAATCCCGAATAGTTTATATGTCTTCTGGTAAAGTTAAAAAGAAAGATACTTCTATTGAAATTGCAATTGAACAAGAACTAAAGAAACAAAATATTCCATATATGAAACAAGCTCCAATTGAAGGGATTGCTTTAGTGGATTTTTTATTGCCTAATAAAATTATAATTCAGTGTGATGGAAACTATTGGCACAATTTACCAGCAAATAAAAATAGAGATATTAATCAAGATTTTATTTTAAACTTTAAGGTTATAAAGTCTTTAGGTTTACAGAGACCGAGATTAAAAAGTCAGCAAAGAGGTGTATTTTAAAAATACTTTAATTATCTACTTTAACGGAACACTTTAACCCTTTCGAAAGGAAGGACTATAAAGCCCGATTGAGCATTTATTTTGCTTAGTCGGGTTTTTTATTGATGAAAATGGCCGACAAAGAAAAGATTTTAGAGTTAGCACGGAAGAGATTCCAGATGCTTCAGGACGAAAGTTCTGAAAATCGTACCCGAGCTCTTGAGAATTTCAAGTTTGTCTATAATATTGACAATGCTCAATGGGGTGAAAAGGAAAAAACTGAAAGACAACAAAACGAAAGACCTTTCCTGACACACAATAAACTCCGCAAATTTGTATCGCAATTAGCTAACCGAGAACGTGACCAACGTATGTCGCAGAAAGTTAAGCCTGTTGACGATGTAGCTGACCCTAAAATAGCTGACATTATGACAGGTTATATCCATTCAATCGAATATCAGTCAAAAGCAGATATAATATACGCAAAAGCCGGGGAACAAGCCTTAGCTGGCGGACTTGGCGGTTACTTGAGAATCCTGACGCAATATCAGGACGATTCTTTTGACCAGGAAATTGTAATTAAAAGTATTGAAAATCCCTTCTCTGTCCACCTTGATCCTCTCGGGAATTATGGTTTTATCGGGGAAACTATGTCACATGATGACTTTAAAGTCAAATACCCAAATGCAGATCCTGTTGATTTTAATGCTGATGCTTTTGGTGAAGGCTACGAGTTGTGGTATGAAGATAAAAAAGTTCACATAAGAGAATATTTTTATAAAGAACCTAAAGAAAAAATCATAGCCCAGGTTATTGTCACGAATGATATTGATAAAATCCCTGAAATTATTGAACTTAAAGATGGGATAACTGTTGAAATGCTTCAGCAAAATGGTTTTGAAGTACTCAAAACCCGAACAGTCAAAAGCCATACCGTAAAATGGTGCAAAATCACAGGCGATGACATTATTGAGGGGATAGAAGATGGGAAAGTCCGGGATTGGGTAGGCAAAGACATCCCGATTATTGAAGTTAAAGCTGATGAAGTTAATATTGCAGGTAAAATTTATAAGCAGGCATTGATAGAAGACGGGAAAGACCCTCAAAGACTTTATAATTACGGTATTACTTCTATTGCAGAAAGGGCGTCTTTAGCTCCAAAAGCCCCTTATATTGTTACTAGCGAAATGATTGCCCCTTATCAGAAGATATGGGACTCTGCTTATAAAAAGAACCTACCTTATCTGCCTATTAAAGCTACTCCGCTTGGTATACCGAAACGTCAAGACCCTCCTGCTTTAGACGTGGGATTAATAACCCTTACCGAACTCGGCGATAAAGATATTCAGGATACAATCGGAATGTTTGAATCTACTTTCGGTCAGAAAAGCAATGAACGTACAGGAAAAGCAATCTTAGCAAGGTCAAGCCGTTCTGATATGGGGACTTTTCATTTTGTCGATAATCTGAAAAGGGCTATTCAGGATACCGCAAGGCAGTTAATAGACATCATCCCTAAAGTAGTAGACACACAGAGGATGCTCCGTATCCGAAACTATGAGGGCGAAGAGTCGTTAGAAGAAGTAAATGTTGTCGTTGTTAATACGGAAACAGGGAAGCCAGCAATTTTAAATGATTTATCGCTTGGAAGATATGATGTTGAAGCAGATGTAAAAATATGGTCAACACGAAGAGAAGAAGCTGCACAAGGTATGCGCGAGGCTATGCAGTATGCCCCGATGATTGCGCCTATTATAGCGAAATATTATTTTAAATATTCAGATTTCCCTGGAGCAAACGATTTAGAAAAAGAAATTAATCAATGGCTGGCTCAACAGCAAGCTATGGCTCAAAACGAACAAGCAATAAAATCAGGTGTTTCGCCTGAACAGTAAAAAATAGGAGGTTAGTGATGGAAAATATCGTTACAGACGATACTAAAATAACTGATGTCGTTACTGACGACTCTAAAAAAACAGAAGAAGAAAAAGTAGCAGAAAAAGCAGCAGCAGACTTAAAAGCAAAAGAAACAGCAGAGGCAAAGTCTCTGGCTGATGGGACTGCCCCTAAAAAACCAGATGCGACACCCCCACCAGAACCAGAACCGGTGGAACATGTCGCTTTTAAATTAAGAGAGGAAAAACGGGCATCAGCAGCATTGGCAGCCGAAAATGCAGACTTAAAAGCTCGCTTGTCTACTCCACCAGATGCAAAGGAGCCTGATATTGCGCCTTATCTCGATGAAGAAGGAAATTTCAAAGATGCTAAATCACAAACAGAGTACAATAAAAAGCTTTTTGACTGGCAAGGCGATCAAAGAGACAAGGTAAATGAGCAAAAGGCACTGCTGAGGCGCAACAATGAAGCGATGGAGTCTTTAAACGCTGGGTACATAGCTGACGCTGAAAAAGTAAGCATAAAGTATCCTGATTTTTATGAAGTGGTAGAAAAATCTCAGTTTACTTTTGCAATGGAGAAGGCAATAAAAATGTCTTCCAACAAAGCTGAAGTTGCCTACTATATTTGTAAAAATCCAGCACTCCAAAAACAACTTCAAGGTTCCGACCCCGTTGAAGCCGCACTGGAAATTCAAAAAGTTGATATGCAATTAACTCAAAACCTGAACAAAAAGATAGTAACCAAAGCGCCACCTCCAATCAATCCGATAACTGGAGGCCAGGAGGATGTTACAGACGAGACTAAGTTGTCTACGGCAAACTTCATAAAAAGGCGCAACGAGAAAGAATTTAAGAATAAGTAAAGGAGGGAGATAAATTATGCCGAATACTATTCAAGTAATTCAAATGATCGCCCGTGAGATGTTGAGGATTAACTATTAGTCCCTTCATATGGCAACATATGTCGAAAAATGCTGTGAAATCGGTGGAAGCCTAAGTGGGATACCATATGGTAATACCGAGGGAAGGATTAGATGAGGATTTGCAAGAAGTGCGGTAAGACTAAGCCCTTAGAGGAATTTCGTTTTTATAACAAAGAAAGAGACTGGCGAGAACATCGTTGTAATGATTGTTACAATAAAGCCTGTGCTGAATGGCGGAAGAAACAGGGAGAATATTATCGCATTTTTAGCAGAAAAAGATACCATAAGAAAGTATCAGAAATGAACTCGGATGAATTAAAAGAACAGCGTGCTAAAGATGTTATAAAGTCAAGAAAACGGCATCGTAAAATAAAACATGCCATTTTTATGGCTTATGGCGGATACCGTTGTGCTTGTTGTGGTGAAACCGAGAAGTTATTTCTGACAATTGACCACATAAATAATAATGGCGCTGAAATGCGTAAAAAGGGGATTCATGGAGTAGGAATTTCCTTTTATGGGTGGTTGTATAAAAATAATTTCCCCCTTGGATTTCAGGTTTTATGTATGAATTGTCAATGGGGGAAAAGAAATAATGGTGTCTGTCCTCATCGATTAACCCGTAACGACTATTCCGTAAAGGAAGTAGGGGCAAGCGTCCCGAAGCGCAGCACACCCGATTATTCGGGTGATGATATAGTCTGCTCTATAGAGAAATCTATAGCTGCCATTTCAATGGCGAATAGCAATTAGCGATTGTTATTGAACATATAGGTTTACACAACGAACTCAATTTCATAGGCAACATGAACAGGTCATATGACAGAGACTATGACCAAGCTGGGGCAGAGATTGGTTCTTCGTTGAAGATTAGGAAGCCGAACCAATACACTGTCGGAGATGGGCGTGTAATAACACCTCAGAGTACAGAGGAAGAAGTTATCACAATAGTCCGTGCTACACAGAAACATGTTGCTGTTGAGTTTACTTCTGAGGAATTAACACAGCATATAGACAATAGTGGAGTCAAAGAACGTGTTATAAAACCTGCAATGTCAGTTTTAGCTTCCACTATTGAAGCCGATGTTTTTAACGCTGTCAAGAAAGTCTGGAACACAGTCGGAACACCGGGAACAACTCCCAATACTGCTCTTGTTGTGTTGGAAGCAGGACAAAGGCTTGACGAGTTTCTTGCTCCGAAGGCTCCCAGAGCCTTGATTGTTAACCCTGCTGCTAATGCTGCTGTTGTTAATGCTTTAACAGGACTCTTTAATTCCGCGCCTGAAGTCAGCAACCAGTATTTAACAGGCCGTATGAGACACGCACTTGGTTTTGACTGGTTCAGTAATCCGCTTATACCTGTTTTGACGGCAGGTAGTGACCATACTACTGTAACAGTTAATGGAGCATCTCAGGAAGGAAGTTCTATCATCTTGGCAGGTGGAGTATTGGTAGCGGGTGATATATTCACAATCGCAGACGTGTATGCTGTTCATCCTGAAACTAAAACGGCGTATAGTTACTTGCAGGAGTTTGTGGTTCTGTCAACAGCCGATAATCTAACTTACGAAATCAGCCCGTCAATAATTTCAACTGGATCTAAGCAGAACGTAGATTCTGTCCCGGCGGATGCTGCTGCTCTAACCGTACCCGGTACTGCTTCAACAAATTATCCTCTGAATATCGCGTTCAATCGTGATGCCTTTGCATTTGTAGCGGCAAAGATGGTGACTTACAATGACGCACAAATCTGCGTTCAGGAGAGTTTTGATGGACTCAGTATTAGACTCTGGAGTGCATCAGACATAATGAATGACAGGCTCATCACAAGAATTGATACTCTCTACGGTTACGAGTGTATCAGACCTGAATTAGCTTGCCGAGTCTGGGGATAAAATAACAAAGAAAGGAGGCGCAAATAGATGAAAAAGCTTTTAAGTATAATGTTAATTGTTTCAATCATCATTATGGTGGGTTACTTCGTCTCTGCTGAGACTTTCAGGCAGGGTGATGTACGTTTCAGTTACAACCCATCTAACATTGTAACAAAGACTGCCGCCTATACATTAACTGCAAGCGATAGTATGGTGAAGGTAACTGCTTCAACTGCCAATATAGTGATTACATTGCCGACTGTTGCAAGCACACGTGCTGCCGGTGCAAGGTCTTACAAGATTCTCAAGACAGATGCTACTGGTTATGCAATAGTTGTAACTCCTGCTTCGGGAGATACAATCGGTGGCGAATCTACCCGTTATCTTATAGCTCAGAACGATTATGTCGTTATTAGTGCAGGAAGTGGCGTCAACTGGGCAGTTGGTTTTGAATCTCCTTTGATTAAAGAAGATTACGAAGCCGGGACAGTTACGTTTAACCAACGGCTCAACGTAATAGACTTATCAACAACCTCTACGCTATCTACTTCGGCCTGCGGTAGTTTTATGACACTTGGGCTCATAAGCTCATCTGCGGTTACTACGTTGCCTGCAGCTACAAACGGTTGTGAGTTAAAGTTCGTTACTGCAACTACAACGGGCAAGTATCAAGCTTCTATTATAACTCCGAGTACTGCTGATATTCTCTATGGTGCTTTATCAAGTGTTTCTTCGACAAATTCAAGCTCATATCTGGCAGCAGCTGATACACTTACATTTACTTCATCAAGTCAACAGGTTGGAGACTGGGTAAGCTTCGTCTCAGATGGAACTAATTGGTATGGACAAGGGATGCACGTAAGCCCGAGCAGTATGACTTTCACAAATTTTGATTAGCAGACGTTAAATGGGGATGGGGGCAGTTTCGGCTCTCTTTAATGATTATGAGAAAATATTGCAATATATGTGGGACATACAAGGTTAGAAAAAAAGGCAAAGATAAATGGAGAACTATCTGTGATGCATGTCATACAAAGCCTTGGACTAGATATAAACTGGATAAATGTGAACATTGTGGTTTTGTTCCATTACATCCATGTCAATTAGATGTTGACCATATTGATGGTAATAAATCTAATAATTTATCTTGTAATCTTATGACATTATGTGCAAATTGTCATAGATTAAAAACACATATTAATAAGGATTTTTCAAATGATTAAAGAGAGTTTCGGCTGTCCCCGTTTTCACAAAAAAGGAGGTATTAAATGTATATTCCATATCCCAAAATGCTGTATCACGATTCAAAACCACACATAATAGTAAAAAACATAGAGGAACATCTAATTAAGCAGGAAGAAGAAGGCTATCACACACATGACGGAAAATTAATTAGCAAAAAAGAACTTAAAGAAGAGACTAAAAAAGAAGAGATAAAAAAAGAAGAAGTAGATGTCTTTGCTCCTGTATTCCCAGAACTTAAAAAACAAAAAGGAAAACTTAAAAAGGGGTAAGTAAATGGCTGATACAGCTCAAACCATTGTCGATGCAGCATTAAGAAAAAACGGCCACCAGAATCCAGGAAAGACTCTTCTCGATAATGCACTTGCAGACCTTAACGATATGCTTAGTCTCTGGAGTATTGAAGGTCTGCTAATCCCGAATGTTACAAAAGAGAATTTCAGTATTGCCTCTGGAATAGCTTCAAGGACAATCGGTACCAGTGGAGATTTCAATACTGTTAGACCCATTAAGCTGGTTGATGCTTATTTAAGAGATTCTAATAGTCAAGATTTCTCCGTTAAAGTTGATATGTCTTTACAGGAGTGGAACGAAATTACTGTAAAAACTACACAGTCAAGACCAACACAATTTTATTATCACCCAGAATATCCACTCGGCATTATTTATTTTGATTATACAACTGATGCCTCTTATACATTATATCTTGATTCTCTAAAACAGCTAACCGAGTTTGCAACACTTAATACTTCCTTTGATTTCCCTCCAGAGTATAAACTGGCATTAATATATAATCTGACTATTTTTATATCGCATGATTTCGACCAGCAGTTATCTAAGGACATTTTTCTGATTGCCGGATCATCAAAGGCAGCAATCATGGCCAACAATCTGCAAATTAAGCCTCTCAAGGGAGACACAGCATTACGTCGGCCAAGCAGGTCAAATATATTAACAGGGGAGTAAATAAAGATGAAAAAATATGTCATAGCCTTATTGATTGTATTATTAGCAATATATCACGCTTTTGCGACAGACGGAGGGGGTGAGTTTTATAGGATAGGTCCATATTGGGATACTACAAATAATGTCATATATGAGGGCATAAAAGCCTATCATTATACAACTGGGACTACTAATAATCTGAACTGCTGGGGTAACGAAAATTTAACTACCGCCTGCCCATCTCCTGCAATAGATGATGGCGGAACATGTGATGACACGGCTAATGATGGATTCATAGGGCCTATGTATTGCAATGGCATTTACGATATGGTTGTCTGCACTTCATCTGATTCAGATTGTCCGACAACTCCGCTTTATACTGAAACAGCAATAAGAATAAATCAGGCAAGCAGAGCATTTATAAGTTCTGATGATCATGGAACTGCATATCCTTCAGCATCGACTACAAACAGATGGCAGATGTTTGTATTACATGATGGTTCAAATAACTTTACTGATTTAGGAGTAAATGAAGGAGCTGCATTTGTCTCTGTATTGCCTTCAGCTACTGATGAGCTTAGTGTCCTGACCACGCAGGGAGATATTCTTTATAGAAATGCGACTGTTGCTGCAAGATTAGGTTATGGTACAGCAGGGCAGGTTTTAACTACTCAAGGCGCATCTGCTAATCCTACATGGGAAGATGCAGCAAGTAGCACGATATCTCCTTTAAGTTATACAAATCTTGTCTTACAGACAACAGGGAATAATACAGCAACGCTGACGGCAGATGAGATAATAGCACAAGATTCATCCGGAATACCTACTCGGTTAGCATCAGTAAGCACAACTCTCAATATAAGCAATCAGTGGACAGCAAATTCAAGTGTTATAGATGGCAGAGGTATCGGTATCAGCGATTCGGCAGACACTTGGTATTATATATGGATTGTTAATGGTACAACTGGTACTGGCATTGTCGCAACTACAGAAAGCACACTTGCCGGCGCGCTTGCTGATGTAGGCTCTGGATATAATACCTATGGAATTTTAGTTGGTGAGTTTCGCAATAATGTTAGCTCAAATTTTGAAAGCATACTTAAAAAAGGCTATATTTCTCAATATACAACTATAACAGCAAATCAGCACCCTTCTTCCACAACTGCAAGTGTCGGCGATCCTTCTGTTCCCACGTGGGTAGCTGTGGCAGTCAGAGCCACGTCAACAGCATCATTAGCGCCAGTTCCGCCAAATGCCAAAAATATTCGGGCATATTTTACAAGTGATTATACAGCTAATATTGCGAAATGGATGGTTGCGCCGAACAATACTTATGGAGCAGTAGGACAATTTACAAATCCGCCTCCAGTAGGCGGTTCGTTAGCTGATAATGGTGAATATTTTAACTTTATACTTGAAAGTGATTACATTTACTGGACACTTGATTTAAGTGGAGCAACAGGAGCAGCCATATTCATACATGGTTGGGAGGACTAACTAAATGATTAAAGGCAACCCAAAAGAAATGCTTTTACCGCCTGTTGCCAATAAAAATATTGACGAAAAAGAATGTTTTGTCCCTTTCAACATCGACATTAGAAATGGCGTTTTTACAGATGTTAAGTATTGGAAGAAACGCAATGGCTATTCTTCGGCGGCAAGTTTAACGGATTCGTCATGGTCTTTTACCACTACTTTCACATATACCGGTGGACCGGTAGAATAGAATAAATTATGGGAAATTTAACTACACCAACTGACGTATATGTTCATAATGATGGGACTAATGAATATGTATATGTTGTTAGTTCTGGAAGTGATGAGTTTCAGGTTTTTGACCTTGCTGGTACTTATGTAACTGCTTACGGGAGCAATGGAGCAGGAGATGGACAGTTTGACACTCCCTATGGAATAAAAGTCTATGAAGATGAGATATATGTAACTGACCAAGTTAATAATCGCTGTCAAGTTTTTAACCTCTCCGGAGTCTATCAGCGACAATGGGCAGTAACAACCCCTTATGGCATTGAAGTTTATAATGATGAAGTTTATATAGCAACAGGAGATACGATTGAAGTTTATAATAAGACAGGAACTCTTTTAAGAACTCTTGGTTCAACCGGAACCAGTAACGGGCAATTTGATACTATTAAGGGTATTAGAATTTACGATGGTCGTTTGTATGTAGTAGATAGTGCTAATTCAAGAGTTCAAAGGCTTTCTTTATTTGGCGTCTTTGAGAAAAAGTGGGGCAGTGTAGGTACTGGCAATGGGCAGTTTACTGGCCCTGACGGGATATGGGCTGATGGTAATGGAGTTTTTGTTTCTGATGATGATAGAGTCCAGCAATTTACAACAGATGGAGTTTTTAAAGGTAAATTCGGCAGTTTAGGTTCTGGAAATGACCAACTTGACGAGCCTAAAGGCTTAATGATTTATAGTGGTAATGACAGAATGTATATAGCTGATTCTGCAAATAACAGAATATCTTATTATGACTTAACTTCTTCATCACGTACTGAAGCAGTGAATTGTTTAATCCCTGAAGACGGTGGAATTGCAATTAGCAAGGGAGTATTTAACAGGGATATTCTTGTATCTCCCGTAGTAACAACTGGGAATGTTGATTTAACAGGCAGTTATCGGCCTCAATGGGCTAAGTTTGAAGACAAAATAATCGTTGTTGATGGCGGCCTACCTGTTAAAAAAGTAGGTAGTAAAACGTCTTTACTTGGCGGCAGTCCTCCGAAAGCAAGATTCATAGGGCGAGTAGGAAGTTATACACTCTTAGCCGGACATCACGATACTGAATGGTACTGGTCAGCATCAAATAACCCTGAAAATTATGTAGATGGAGATTCAGGATTTGCTAACTGCAAGCCTGACGGAATTATTATGTTCGCAACGGACTTCGAGGAAAAATGGTTTATTTTTAAAGATAACTCAATCGAAGTTTGGATGAATAGGGGCGGGTCCACTCCATTTGTAAGACTTAATGAATTAGGAATAGAAAAAGGGCTTCTTGCTTCATACAGTGCTGTAAAGGCTAATAATACTATTTACTGGTTAGGTGACGATTACCATTTTTATATTCTCAATAATTTCGTGGCAGAAACAATATCAAATGAATATCAGGAATATATTTTTGATAACCTTTTAAGCCCTTCTGAAGTGTTTGGTTTTGACTGCCGTAAAGAAGCCTGCATTAGATGGCTCTCTCCATCTCAGGGGTTATGCTTTAAATATGATTATAAGAATGGCGTTTTCTCAGAAGACAATAAATGGATTTCCGGTGCATGGCAAAGACTTCCTTGGAACTCGTACATGGAAATGAGCGGCAAGCAGTATTTTGGGGATTACAACCCGACAGGAAAAGTTTATGAATGGAGTAAGGATTATAAAGACGATAACGGCGATCCGATAAGATGTTATCGAAGATTCGCAATCAGGCTGACTGAAAACGGCAATAATGCAAGGGTGAACAATGTCCGGTTTAAGGTTAAAAGGGGTATAGCGACATCATCAGTAGAAAGCCCAGTTTTCTCGATGCGCCATAAATACGACAATGGGCAATGGCAGAGATGGCAACAGATAGATTTGGGTAAAATAGGTGATTATGACACAAACATTGACGTGACTGTTTTTAATGGAATAGGCAGGGAAATTACCTTTGAGCTATCAATGACTGATAATACCGATTTCCTATTAATGAATATGTATTTAACAGCGAAGGAACTGAACAGATGAAAGATAAAATAGAAACTGGTGATGCGAAAATCACTCCTTTAAGCATAGAGAAATTTAGAGAAAAAATTATGGTAGCGCAAAAGAAGATGGAGAATATGCCGGAAGCTATGATCGGGGATTGTTTTCCATTAAAACATTCTTTTGGAGATGGTGTATATGTTCGTGAAATATTTAACCCAAAAGGAGCTTTAATAATTACCAAAATACATAAAATTGCGCATCCTTTTTTTCTTTTAATGGGGGATATGTCAATATTAACGGAAGAAGGAATTAAACGTATTAAAGCGCCTTACTATGGTATTACTCCGGCAGGCACTAAAAGAATTATCTACGCACATGAAGATGTTGTATTTGTAACGGTTCATGTGACTAAAGAAACTGATTTAAATAAAATAGAGGAAGAAATTATAGCTAAAGATTTTTCAGAAATAGATGGAGGTGAAAAAATATGTCTTGGATAATAGTAGCGGCAATAGGAGGTACGGCATTATTGGGGGGTTCCTATCTCCAATACAAGGGGGCAGAAAAGCAGACAGATGCACTTGAAGAAGCTGCACGAGGCACAAAGGACTGGCAGAACTATTTAATTGCTTTAGAAGAAAGAAGATATAATGATGCAAAACGTTTTAGAGATTTAGCTTATAGAGAAGCTGAAACATTAGTAGGAACTTTAGAAAGGCAGATACCTTTAATTGAACAAGATATATCGGAGATGCCTGAAACAGCAAGAGAATATTATGCTTTAGCTTCAGAAAGAGGAACAGAAGACATAATGTCCAGCCTTTCGCCTTTTGGCCTTGCTAAGTCAAGCGTATCAGGTAAAGCAGTAGGGACAATGCAGGAAGGCTTGTCTGCGATAGAAGCGCAAGATTTAATTAAGCAAAAGCAATGGCAAACCTCAATAAGAATGGGGTTAATAGGCAGACCTACTGGTATTAATCCCTCTGTGGGTTCTGGTGGAAATTATATATCAGCAGCTTCAGGGGCACAACAAAACCTATCTAATTTAACAGTTGGTAAAGGAGCAGTTAAAGGCGGTCTATACGGTTCGTATGGAAGCACTCTTTCTCAGCTTGGAATGATGCCTTTACAATATCAAATGTATAAAGGTTTGGGCTGGGGTGGTAAAACAGGCAAAGCTTAAATTTATCGTATAAGGAGAAATTATTATGGCAGAACTTTACATACCAAAAGCACCAGACATAACTACACCTTTTCAGAATATAATGAAGATGGGGTTGCAACGGGAGGGATTAGACATTGAAGAGAAAAAACAAAAAAGAGATGAGGATAGGAAGAGAGAAGAAGCCGCACTAAAAAGAAAAGATTCAGATTATAAAAATACGCAGGATTTTCTTTTTAAAAAGCATGAATTTCTTGGTGTTGCTGGTAAAGGAAAGAACATAGAAGCAATTACAAAAGCTTACAATGAATATACTGGGCAGAATTTGCAACCCAATACTGCCCAATATGAACAGTTTGATGAATGGAAAAAAAGATGGGATAAAGCTACTCGCACTAAAGGCGTATCTCAAGAAATAAAAAATGACTTATGGCAAGAAGGACTCAGCATATTCACTATTCCTGAAATAAAAAAAGCATTTACGGGATTAAAAGAAGAGGAAGACACTACGGCTCAAACTGGTTTTGGGAAGTATTTAGCAGATAGAGATATTCCTATGACCGTAGAAAATATTGAAAAATATAAACCTGCTTATTTGGAAGACGTCAAAAAAGAGGCTGAAGCAAAGAGAGCGCCGGAGAAAGCAGAGACAATAGACACAAAAGAAAAACGTCAATGGAGTAATGATGCAAGAAGGGCTTTAGTTACTTCTATGGGTGGGAAGATAGATGCTCAAGGAAGTTTTTTGTTTTCTGCTGGCACTGAACAAACTGGTGATATAGCCATGCAACTATTAGGCGATTATATCGATTTAAGTCCTAATAGAGCAGCAATAGCAGCTAAAAAACAGGCTGAAAGAATTTTAAGAGAGTTACCTGATGCTACAAAACATGAAGAAGGTACGGAAGCAAGGGATAAAGAAACAGGATTAAAGTTTAAAGTAATTGATGGTGAATGGATTTTTATAGGTGAATAAATGCCATTTGAGATAATTACAAAAGAAAAAGAAAGTAGATTTGAAATCTTACCACCTGAGAAGAAAGATAGATTTGAGATAATCAGTGGTGGTTTATTACCTGAAAAGCCAACAGAACCCACAGGAATAAATAAATTTCTTGATATGTGGAAAGAAGGTGCAGTTGGTGTTAAATCTTCTCCAGAGAATGTAGCAAAGGAAATGCTTGGACGTGGGTTACAACCCCCCTTTCAATTAGAAGAAGCTAAGACATGGGAAGAATGGCTCGGAAATGTAGCCAAAGGCGGAGTTAATCTTGCTACATTACCAGCTCAATTACCATTTCAATTAGCATATTCCTTGTTGGGTAAACCACTTCAAAAAGGAATTGAAAAATTCGAAGTAAAAGAATCAATTTTAGAACAACAGAAACATATAGCAAAAACTGTTTTCCCCGAAGTTGGCAAGGGTGCTTTAGAAACAGTAACGGGATTCGGCGAGTTCTTTCTTAGTCCATTTGGTCATCAAGGCTACAAGGAATGGACTGAAAAAGGATTTGAGGGAACACCTAAAATTTGGGAAGCCATAAAAAGACAATGGAAAACTGACCCCGTCTTTTCCGCTCTTGCTGTTACGGGAATAAGGTCAATGCTTAAAAAAGCATCTACTACTGGTAAACATCCTACCGAAGTGGCTACTGAAGTTAAAACTAAAATACAAGAAGGCAAATCTTTAGAAAAAGCCCTTGAAGAAGTTAAAACAGAAGTTGGTAAACGTGAAAAACCCCCTGAAGAATTAGCAAAAGAAGTTGAAGTGGCAAAGGGTGTTAAGGAAGCCGAAGCAGAATTAGCACCACCTGAAGGTGTTGTGTTGGATAAAATAGAACCCATAAAACCTGAAGCAATCCCCGAAATAGCTGAATTGGGCGAAATAATCAAAAGAGGTGAAAAAGCTGTAGAAGAATTACAGCCTAAACCTAAACCCGCCCCCAAAGCCGAGCCAGTTGTAAAACCTATGCCTACAGAGGGAATACTCGGCAGTGAAGCTGGTTTTATAAGAATAAAAAGAGAACCAAATCCAAGGGGAGTTAAAGCAATGGAATTGGTTAAACGTAGGGTTATTGATATAGATAAGGCAACGCTTGATAGTGAAGCGTTTATAACGCCACTTGAGGTTAAATTAACAAAACTTGAAAGAGAAGCTATCCCATTTATAAGGCAAGGGATTAAAGACCCGCAGGTATTGAAAAAGATAGGCAGGGAAGATTTAATTCCATTAGTCCAAAAACCTTCATTAAAAGTTACACAAGCTACTCAGAAAATAGGTCAGTATTTTGATGAGGCTTATGATTTTCTTAGAAAACATGGTGAAGATGTTGGATTTGTAGAAGATTATGTAACTCAAATGTGGGATATACCGAAGGGTAGAAGGTCGGAAGTTATTAATCATTTTGCTACTTATAATCCGTTCACAAAGAAAAGAACAATACCCACCTTAGAAGAAGGTATTAAATTGGGGCTTAAACCTAAAGAATTTGATATAACTAAAATTCTGAAAATCTACGACCAATATAAAATTAAGACTATATTTAATAAAAGATTTGCAGAAGCGTTGAAAGAACTCAAAGACGAGAATGGACAGAAATTAATACAACGATACGATAAAGCTCCTCCTGACTGGAAAATAATAGAACATCCTGCATTAAGCCGAGCTATGGCTATTGGTAAAATTGGGGAAGAAGGGATTTTACTGAAGAAAGCCCCCGTTAAAGTTCATCCTGATATTTCAAGGGAAGTGAAAATTATTTTATCGAAGCGATTTAGCCATGAAGTTATTGACGCGTGGGAAACTATTAATGCTTTTAGTAAAAAAGGACAACTTAGTTTATCTTTTTTTCATCCTCAAGCTCTTTTCGAAGCTGCCTTTTCAACTGGGATAGGGCTTAAATCCTTAAAATTATTTGACCCCATTAAGGTATATAGAGCTTTGAGATATAAGGATTATGAAATATATAAAAGACAACCTTTAGCAAAAGATTCCATTGAACATTTAACAAAGTATGGTGCTTTGCCTGATTATCAAATAAATAAAGTAAGACGAGCATTGGAAGCTATGGAGAGAAGAACTAAAAATATCCCTATTGTAAAACATGGAACAAAAAAAATACGGCAAGCTAATGATTTATGGGATAGGGGATTATGGGATTATGTTCATAATACTTTGAAACTATACGGTTATGAAGAAAATGTATTTCGTGCATTAAAAACTGGTAACAAGTTCACACAAAAGAAATTCAATAGAGGTCTTACACAAAAAGAAATTAATGCAATCAAAGATGAAATGGGCTTATTAACTAATGATACTTTTGGCGGTCAAAGATGGGAAATACAGAAAGTGTTAGGAAATCCTAAGATGCAACAAATGCTACATTGGTTATTTCTTGCCCCTGATTGGACTTTTTCAGTCTTAAAGCAAGCAGTAGCTCCAGTAAAAGGTATTTCCAAACAAGTAACAGCAAGATTTGAACCTACGGTTGAAGGTTATGTTACTAAGAAAATTGTTGGAAAAGCTCTTACTAAACGAGGTATTTTATTTTGGGCAAGAGCAGTATTTTATTTTAATCTAATTGCTCAATCTGCCAATTATTACAATACTAAAAAATATTTAGGAGAAGGCAAACCCACTTGGGAGAATGACCCTGGACATGAATTAAATATATTTGTTGGATATGATAGCAAAGATGGCTATGATGATGGTGTATCTCCTAAAAGATATTTAAGAATGGGAAAACAGTTTAGAGAGGTTATGGAATGGGGTATTGAACCAGAGAAGAAATTTGGAGCAAAACTCAGCCCTGCTTTAAGAGAAGGTATTAGGCAAGCTGCAAGGCATGACCCTGGTAGCGGTTTCCCTACAGAATTTGAAGATATGGAATTTTGGGAATCTTTACCAGAAAGAACAAAAAGTATAGTTCAAATGCCTGTCCCTTTTTCATTGAGACCATACATTCAGGATAGACCCAAGATGTTTATGTTCACTTTTCCTACATCTAAGGGCATGACTAATTACAAAACAATAAAATTATTTAAAAAAGAACTTAGCAATATGAAAGACAGGGCGGATAATTTAAGGAAAAGGGGATTGAAAGATAAGGAAATAGAAAAAACACTTACAAAGAATAGAAGGGGACTGCAAAGAATATATATATCTGCATTAGAAAACAATCTCGATGCTGAATCGTTATTTTCAACTGCTCAATCTGCTGTAAAAGCAGACATAACCCTTGATAACAAAAAAATAGCACAAGAAATATATAGAGAAATCCAGCATCTCAAAGGAAGAGCTATTATTGATGCACTTAAATTATATAAAGATAGAGGAATTTTAACGCCTGAAATAGAACATGAATTAAATAAATTAGACAAAAAGCAAGGTATTGTTGAGAAGCAGAAAAAGTTATTACCTAAACTTTATAGAGAATATGAGAAGTAATCTAAAGCAACTTATAGAGGAGTAAATAATTGCCTTATCCGAATATTAGGGAAATAATAACCTTAAATCTGAATCTGTTTAGAGATTAATTGACGCATACGTTTATGGAGAAATTTATGGTAAGAAGAAGAACAAATCACCAAATTACAATTCCTATTATCGAGTTTATTGCCATTAATATGATGAACAGTCTCTTTGTGGGAATTAAGTTTACGACCAAGAACTTTTTCGGCTATAACTCTATGTTCAAATCGAGTTTTATAAGGATTAAAAGATTCTGGCAATCTCCGGTATCCTTCGGGACTTATCATAATTGCATCTTTAGGAACATATTTCCCACGTCTTGCTCTCACTTGAGCCAAAGGATTACCATGGTTTCTCCAACGTTCATAATGTGTTGTACAATAACCTTTAGCCAAATAAGTTTTGTTGCAACCTTCTATAGAACAATATGGAATCTTTTTCGGTCCTCTTTTATTGACAATAGAAGAGTTTCCATATCTTTCAAGTCGTTGTCTATGTTTATTGCAAAGTTTATTACTATGAACAAAGTTATTGCAATTTTCGATTTTGCAAATATTACGCATAACAAAATGATAAACAATTTAGAGCCAGTTGGTCAAGGATAATATTATGTCACCATATCCGAATATTAAAGAACCACCCTGGGTAGCTGACCCAGTATTGCGGCAATGGTTATTAGATATTCATCATCATGTCTATGGAATCGGAGAAGATACTAAGGGTGTTCTCGATAGGGACAACATAGATGCTTCAATCCCTCTTACAACTGAGCCCACTGTCGTAACAGGACTTTGGACATTTTTAAATAAAGTTACTATCGAACAATCTGATGTCGTTGGCAATGTTCCAGTAGTCGAACTCAGGCAGAATGATACATCAGAAGAATTTATAAAGTTTATAGGTGCTGCCATATCTGGCAATATATCGCAATCACTCGTTAAAATTGCTGATGCAAACATAATGGCTCAAACCGGATGGTTAAAAATAACTATACAGGACAATAATAATCAGATAGCTGCTGGAGATTATTATTTGCCATTTTTTAAATTAACATGACTAAGAAACTTACAATATTACTGTTACTGCTGATTTTTGGGATTACTATTGCTTATGCAGGGCAGATTGATTTCGGCGCAAGTATTAGGATCCCTAATTCCGATGGTCTTGACATAGACCCCGGAAGTGATACTGATATAGATATAATAACTCTTGGCGTTTCGGGAACACCGAGAGCTTGGTGGGATGAAACTAACAATATATTCAGACTTACTAAAGGATTACATTTAAGTGGTTCAGTTACCACGACAGATACGTTGTTTGCAAGCAGGGGCATATTCCATTCAAGTGCATCTACGACTGACTTTACAGTAATTAATTTAAAATCGACTAATGTAACAACAACACTTATATATGCTTCAGGACGGGTAAGCACGACTAATGCTTATATAGAGAATATTAATGTAGATGAAGGAACTAACAAAACAATGGGAGTGGCGACATTGGTTGGTGGTTCTGTCTCAGTCACCACTACACCTGTAACTGCTAGTTCAAGAATATTTTTGACAATACAAAGTCCCAGTGGGACAGTTGGAAACCCCTATATAGTACAGAGAACTGCTGGCGTGGGTTTTCATGTGTCATCAACAAGTGCGACTGATGCAAGCAGTGTCGGTTGGCTATTAATAGAACCATATTAAAGGAGGAATTATGAAAGAGAAGAAAACAGGTGAGAGGAGAAAAAAGATGAAAAAGATGAAAAGGTTTTTAGTAGTACTATCTTCTATAATATTTCTTGTGCTACCCACTTATTCGTGGGGAGCAGGAACGGTGACACAGGAGCTGTCACACCTTACTAACAATTTTAAGAGTATTGTTTTTACCTGGGTAGGAGACGCCTCAGACGGCTCAGTGCCGGCTACAGAGAGTAATTGGAATATTCATGGCTACATTTGTAAAGTAATCACAAACCCTGGTTCTACTGCGCCAACTACTCTATATGATATTACATTGACAAATTCTGATGGTGTGGACGTTGTGCATGGTCAGTTAGCAGATAGAAGTGCAACTGCTTCAGAGGAAATCGTACCTGTACCAGCAGATAATGTAACTGTCTATGGTTGTTCACCAGTGGTGGGAACGATAACGCTTAACATAACTAACAATTCAGTTAATAGTGCAAATGGCACAGTAACTGTAATTTTTACAAAAGAATAATTTAGATATTAAAGGAGACAAAGAGATGAAGAAACTATTTCTATTTTTAATTTTATTTGTGATAATTGCTGGTTGGAATTATGCCGGTAGTTCTCCTCCCATGTATGCTTCTGACCCTAGCAAAGTAACGACTGCTCAAACTATAACAGTAGATAGTGAGACAGCCCACGTAATTGAAAAAGCCGATGGAACAGATGTATTAATAGTAGATACTACAAATTCCAGAATAGGTATTAACGGAACTCCAGAGAAGGGACTTCACATTCTTAGTGGTGATATGCTTTTAGACAATGCTCAAAAAATAAACTGGAAAAATGCTGCTGGAACTTCAAATACCATTATACAATATGGTTCGGGTGATGCTTTGGTTTTTGGTGATGGAGTAACAAGTGCATCAGCAATGACTTTGGATACAGGGAATCTTCTTCTCGGAACATCCACTTTTGGTACAAATGCGAAACAAGTGTTTATCATAGAAACTGATACTGCTCCCACAACAAATCCTGCTAACTTAATTCAAATGTGGAGTGCTGATTATGCTGCTGGTGATGCAAGATTGTATATAATGGGAGAAGGTAGTACAGATAAAGTAATTATTGGCAGGGGAGATATAGAAGCTGCTAATCATATCACCGGCACTACAGCATATTTCTCAACTCATATTAGTTCTACCCAACTTAAAATAACGGAGGGAACTAACGCATATATGGGGACGGTTACTCTTGTTGCTGGCTCTGGCTCAGTTACTACAACGGCAGTTGCCTCTGATTCAAGAATTTACATGACTGTTCAAACAGGAGGTGGGACGGTTGGCAGCCCATATATAGTACAGAGAACTGCTGGCGTGGGTTTTCATGTATCGTCAACCAGTGCTACGGATACAAGCGATGTAGCGTGGATAATAATATCTCCCTAATTAAGAAAGGGGTTTTAATAAAATTGGACAGAGTAATTATATACACATTCTCAGCAGTGGCTATGATTTTCTTTTTGTTAATAAAATAAATCAAAGGGAGGGAACAAAATGAAAAAAATATTAGTTGTGTTGATAAGTTTAGTCTTGTTAGGAGGAATGAGCGGTATAAGTATCGCAGACTGGGATGGTGATGTAACTTTAGGAGCTAATCTTCAAAGTGGCAACAATGACAGGGCAAGTGCTTCTATTGGAGCTAATGCTACACAGCGTATTGATGATGAACGCTACACAGGCAGTTTCCTGTTCAATTACACAGAAGAAAATGACGAACTATCTGCCCGAAACATTCGAGCAAAAGCACAGTTTGACAAATTTTTAACGGACAAAGTTTATAGTTACTTAAATTTAGAAGTTTTATCAGATAAGTTTAAGAACTTAAACCTAAGAACTGTTACAGGCTCAGGAGTGGGTTATCAAATATTAGACAGTGATGACGCATCTTTATCGGTAGAGGGTGGACTGTCTTACTTCTCAGAGGACGTTAGAACTGGAGAGGACAATCGTTGGTACACAACTCGGTTAGCAGGGAACGCATCTATCAAGGTAGAGATGGTTACAGTTACAGACTCTTTTGTAATCAGCCCTAAACTTAAAGACCGCTCTGACTATCAGATAAGAAACGAAGCCAGTGTAAGTGTACCACTGGCAACTCAGTGGGCAGTTAAGCTATCAAATATATTTGCTTATGACAGTAAGCCTTCTGTTGAAATAGAAAAGAAAGATGTATCTTGGGTGCTCGGTTTGCAGTATAATTTTTAGGGAGTTCTAAAAAGGAGAGTGATATGTTTGGAAACTTAACGGATGTAGGTGTAGTTGGTGCACTGGTTCTGCTGATAGTTGACAGAGTATTCACGTTTGTAAGGAACATGATTAAAAACAGGAATGGAGGCAATAACCCTCATGCTACAACTGAGTATGTCCACAAAGCTATAGACAAGAGAACACAGGAAATGAAGGATGATATTAAAGATTTAGAGAAAAAGGTTAATAAAGTTTGTCTGGATGTAGGTATTTTAATATCAAGAGACTCTGATAGCAGGGATAGGTTAACCGACAAATGAAACTAACCGAAGACGGAATATTGCTTGATGACAGAGATGCTTGCATTAACTGTAAATGTATGTTATGGAATTGTAAGAGACTTAAATTTCTTAGAGCAATGGCAATACAGTATAAGCTTGAGGATGAGATAGTTTATGCTAAATGTCCAGATAAGGAGTTAATAGGATAGATGCTTATTAAACTTGGTGTAGATATATCCCGACTTAATCGAGAAATCAGGCGAGTTTTAAAAGTTGTTGATTTCGTTTATAAAAAAGAATCGGGTGAGGAAGCTGTAATCACAAGCACTTATGAGGGTAATCATTCGTCAAGTTCTTTACACTATAGTGATGATGCTGTGGATTTTAGAAAGGCTAAGAAAAATATGCAAAGAATAGCAATTCAATTAAAAAAGAAATTAGGAGAGGATTACGATATAGTGCTTGAAGGTTCGCACTTACATTGTGAATGGGATGAAAAGTTATGAAAATAGAGATAATTAGAGGCGATTTATTTGCAACAAGAAATCCTATGCTATTAGGTCGTGGCATTAATCTTTTCCAACGTATCTGGTCGCATGATAATAAAAGCGAATATAGCCATACTGGATTTCTAAGAGATTCGGCAGGGACTACCTTTGAAAGTAATTGGCATATAGAATCTCAGAACTTATTTAAAGCATATAAAGGAAAGAATGTATTAATTGCCCGTAACATTAAAATGACTCCAGAGGCTTATAAAAATGGGTGGGATGCCGTAAAACACTTAGAGGGTAAGCTATATCCTGTATGGAGACTCGCATTTCATATAATTCCTGTCTTTGCTAAGTACATTAATATCTTCAAGAAACCTGTCTGCTCTGAACTTGACGCTTGGTTCTTATATGCTGGAGGACTACGCCATAGTCAGTATATGGGAACGAATGTTGACACGCTTGTAGATGAATGGAAGAACTACTCTAACTATAGAATAATTTATATGGGGGTCTTACCTGATAACAATGACTGAGATGCATCATGGCTATATGGCAAATAAGACTAAAGTACATTGAAGCTAAGGACGAGTACCATTTATACAGATGGAATGTTAAAAAAGAGAAGTGGGACTTTCTGTATAACTTTATGCCTTGCCCGAACATAAAAGACTTTATAGAGCTATTGCAAAAAGAAGATATAACTTTTAAATGGAAGCATAGTCCTCCTTACAAAACCTACCATCACTTAGGGGGCTGATGTTCCTCGGTCCCTGCCTGCCTTTTTATTCATTTTCCTTAACATTTTAATAGTCGAGGATGCTCGCTTTAACGCAAGATGCCCAGGATTTATCTCCTGAGCCATATCAATATATACTTGTACTTCCTCTGCCAGTTCAGGTTTAATTATTGCAATGCCAGTAAATAATACAATATCTTTTATTAATACTTCCAGATTGCCGGGATTCTCTTTAATTTCTTTTAGTGTTTCGTTGACAGCAAACTGTAAGAACGCGAGGCCATCTTTATAATGATACTCTCCTGATGCTAATACCTGATTAGCCGTATTAACCATTAGTGTTCTTACATCCCGGGTGCCGAATGTCTGATAATCGAGTAATCTTTGATAGTTGTCTTTCAGCTCAGGCAATGTACTTGTAGTATGTATATATATTTGAACGAGCCCTTTGGCTACCATAATAGGCTTGTAATGAATATAATATCCCCCGATAACGAAAGCCATCAACGCAATCAGGGATACTAAATTAGCTGTCAGTTTTCGTTTGAATGTTGTCATTTACATACGCCAATATCGCAAAGAACACAATATAAGTGTTTATTGAATCGAACATAAAAGCATTTTGGATTAAATATGCGATTATACCAGATAAAACGGCAAAAGTTCCTATTTTAGTGGGCATACGTAACTTCCAGAATAATGCACCAAACAGGCTCAGGTAAGATAATAATCCGATAATACCAGCACTCACAGCCCATTGAATTGCAGCATTATGAGGTCTGTCAACCCATGTTTCAATAGCCATTAAGTTAGGATTGAAGAATTTAGAAGAGACATTTACAAAATTCTCCTGCCCCCAACCTAATATCGGCCTCTCCTTAATCCCCTGTAACGCCATCTTCCAAGTCATTAATCTGACTTTAGCTGTGGTATCGTCTAAGGATATTTGGGATAGACGGGATAGTGTGTGGTTCTCTTTAATTAAAGAAGTATCTTTCAAAATCAGGATAATACTTGGTGAAAGTAAAAATATAATTAAAGAAACAAGAGCCACATGCCATACTACTCTCTCCAGTTTACGAGAAGTTTTCATATAAATAACCATTAAACAGAAAGCCAAAATACCCCCCATAAGCCCTAAAATAGCCCCTCTTGTAGCCGATAAATAGATAACCCATAGGTCAAGCCATATCAATATAAAATAGGGCAATCTGAGCCATATTCTCTTAATAAGATTAATCACTATCATCTTAACTGTGATTGCCAAAATACAGTATGAGGCGATATAGGAGGGGTTGCCAAGTGTGCCAACGGGTCTGCCATCTCTCGGTAAATACCCGACAATACCTGCCTTTTCCCATATCACATACCATGTTAATATTAACCCTACTAATGTAAAGCTATTTAACAGGAACAGCCAATCCTTCTTAGTCTTAAACATAGACTGGATTAAGATAAAGTAAGCGCAGAGATGCAAGATTGTAATATACCCGTCCATTCTTTCAAATGTTGACCAAAAGGATCTATAAGAATTTACGCCCAAAAGATTAGCAAGTCCGATAATTGCGGTGAACCCCAATACCAGCCTTAACATTAACGAGCTTTGAGGTCTATATTTTTTATGAATAATAATACAGCCAAGCCATAACACTAAAGCTAATTCAGTTAAAATTCTAAAGGCTAAGTTTTTGCCAACAACAAATGGGAATATTATCTCATGAGAAACATATAGAGATATGAATGGAATCAGTAATAATAATATTTTAATTAACCAGGGCATAAGCTTGTCTGCCTTTATAGATTCTGATTATAACACTTATTAAAAGAAAAAGCTTGACAAAGGGTAAACTCATCCGTAAACTTATCTTTATGAAAGTCAAACTAACTTCCAAACTACATTGTAAGAGATGCAATCATAGGTGGAGGCCTCGCAAAAAAGAAATTCGGCAATGCCCTAAATGCAAATCAGCATATTGGGATAGAAATGGTTGAAATTCCTTTAACGCAAGGTAAATTTGCCCTAATAGACGATGAGGACTATGATATGGTTTCTCTTTTTAAATGGTATATTATAAAAAATTTCAATACTTATTATGCTATGACTAAAGTTACTATAAACAAAAAACGCTTCTCAATTCTTATGCATCGCCTCATTTTAAACGCTAAACCAGACGAACTATCTGACCATAAAAATCATAACGGCTTAGACAATAGAAGAGAAAATATACGTCTTTGTACACAACAACAAAATTGTATGAATAGAAAAAGCAGAATAAACACTTCTTCTATTTATAAAGGAGTTTACTGGCATAAAAGAGAAAGAAGGTGGCGAGCTCAAGTAAAATTAAACAATAAATCTTTCCATTTAGGCTACTTCTATTCCGAAATTTTTGCAGCAGGAGTTTATGATAAGAAAGCTAAAGAGTTATTTGGCGAATTTGCAAGGTTAAACTTTTAAATAGTTGTGGTCGGGGAAACCATTTTAGGAAAATAGAAAACAAAGGAGGCAAGATATGGTAAAGAGGTATTATGAAAAACCTATAAAAATAGAATCTTTAGAAACAATAATGCTTCATCTATTAAATGGCATTAATGGATTGAAAACTTTAAAGGATAATGTGTAGAAAGTGTTATTGAAGTCGAAGAAGATTAAACCGGAAGATTTGACAGAGGAACAGAGATATAAATGGTTAGGATTACAAAAATTTAAATAGGAGAAGATATGAAAAAAGAGGAAATTAAAAAACAAATAATCACAATTAATATGGAACTAATTGAACTTGACCCTTGTCCAGTTTGTAATGGCAAAGGTAAAGCTTTTTTCCACACACGGACATATCCAAAGGTAAAAAAGAAATTAAAGAAAGGGAAAACAATTCGCTATACTAAAAAGGACAAATAATGCTACCAGATAACTTCTACTGTCCGCCAGAGTATTATGATGATTTTGAAGAGGAAGATATAGATTTACTTATAAAATTAGCTCAAATTGATTACATTTATGAGGGGCTATTTGGGGAGGAGGGGGGACAATGGCGATTATAAAAAAATTAGACAAGAAAGCATGGGAAGATTGGGTTTCAACCCGACCACTTATTATACAGGAATTATGTAATAAATTTCCTCCTAATAAATTATATCGCCTTAAAAAGTCAGGACATCGTGTAACTTTATATTCTTATTCAGAGGATGGGACAATGACGGTTATTGTAAGTGGTGAATATAATGCTGTAATGTTTGATAGGCAGGTTTTCGGTATTAAACCTGAAGATTTAGAGGAATGTGATTTACCCTGCAAAGATGAGATACTTGGAGCTGTTTTAACTAAAGATGAAGACGTGAGAGCCTTTATAAATTTAGAGGCAAGAAAGAAAAATAAGGAGACCCATGAAAAATAAACCCATCGTTAAAATCATTATTGCCTGTAACAGTTGTGGAGCTGATTTAAAAGTAGTAGAAACACATATCAATGGAGATGGTCATTATATAATTGTTTGTGAACCTTGTAACTGTGGGGGAAAATGAAAAAGAAATCCATCATTGAGAGAATCTTAGGGTATCTGGTGAGGAAGCTATTAACAGGGAAGTCTATTTATCGAACAAGGACAAAGAAAAAAAATGAAAAAGATACCACTTAATAAAGGTAAAGTTGCATTAGTTGATGATGAAGATTACGCTATTCTATCTTTATTTAAGTGGTATGCTCATAAAAAGCGGAATACTTATTATGCTGTTACTAACATTGTATTAAATAACAAACAAATCACCCTTCAATTACATAGGTTTCTTTTGAACGCTAAAAAAGGACAGCAATCAGACCATATTAATAGATACAGTTTAGATAATCGTAAATGTAATTTGAGATTTTGCACTCATTCTGAAAATCAAATGAATAGATATAGTAATAAAAATAGTACATCTAAATATAAGGGGGTATCTTGGCACAAAGCAAGCAACAAATGGTGTGCAAAAATACGATTTAATGGGGAAAGCATTCATCTTGGAGTCTTTAAAAACGAAAGAGATGCCGCTAAAGTCTACGATAAAAAAGCCAAAGAGTTATTTAAAGAATTTGCCAATATAAACTTTAAAAATAAGGAGGTAAGAAATGACCAACGAAATAGCAGTGAGAGAGGAACAGGGTATATTAGAACCCGGAATTTATAAAGACATTCCTTTCTCTGAATACCTGAAAATCAGGGCTATCAGCAATTCGTATCTTGGAGCTATTGATGAGTGTCCGGCAAAAGGTAAAACTCCACGCAAGGATTCTGACAATTTCAGAATTGGCAGAGCCTTCCATACCATCACCCTCGAGGGTTTGGAGGCATTTAAAGAACGCTATGCAGTTGCACCGACAATAAATAAAAGGACAAAAGAGGGAAAAGCAGAGTTTGCCTTATGGGAAATGGAGAATCAGGATAAGGAATTTATCACTAAAGAGGACTGTATCATGATTAATGAGATGGCTGAGGCCGTCTTATGCCATCCTATTGCAAGAGAGATGCTGGCTGGAGGGGTATCAGAGGAGACTCTTGTATGGCGTGATGAGGACACAGGGATGCTCTGTAAGGCACGACCAGACAAGTCCCCATACAAAGGTAAGGGTATCTTGATAGACCTCAAATCCACAGCCTCATGCGATTTCAGGAAGTTTGCCTATTCCTGTAAGGATTACGGCTATCTGAGGCAGGCTGGAATGTATCTTGAAGGGGCTACGCTAACCTCTCCAGATAGTACCATCTACAATATTTTTGCCTTTATTGCTTGTGAGAAAAAACCGCCTTACAGGGTTGAAGTATTTACACCTGAAGCTGAATATTTGAAGTGGGGAACCCAAGAATTCCATCGGCTATTAAGAAAAGAGCAGGTTCTAAGAAAGCAAAAGAAATACCCGAACTATGATTACGAAGGCGTTATGACTCTTGAAATCCCTGCATACTTAAAGGGTGAATTGGAAGATAATGATTAAAATTCCATTAACACAAGGTAAAGTTGCCCTCATTGACGACGAGGACTATACAATCGTTAATTTGTTTAAGTGGTATGCAAAAAAAGCAGGAAATAATTGGTATGCTATGACTAAAACTGGATTAAAGGAAAAGCAAGTAAATCTTCTAATGCATCGCTTGATAATGAATCTTAAACCAAATGAACGAGGAGACCACAAAGATAACAGTGGTTTAAACAATCAGAAAGCTAATATGAGGAAATGTACCCATTCACAAAACAATAGGAATAGTAAAAAATATAAAAACGCTTCCTCTATTTATAAGGGAGTATCTTGGCATAAAAGAGATAGGAAATGGCGAGCAAGAACTACATTAAATGGTAAAGCTATTTGGCTTGGTAGTTTTAAATCTGAAGTCGAAGCCGCAAAAGCCTATGATAAATTTGCTAAAAAAAATTATGGAGATTTTTCAAACTTAAATTTTTAAAAGGAGGAAATGAAATGAAAGAATTAAAAATATGGGAAAAGGCAATAATAGGGACAAAGGCAGCTTTTTTGCAGATTGCAGATGAAAAGACTTTTGCCAGAGAATGTAATTTTGCTTTACAAGCATTTAAGGGAAACACTTATTTACAGGATTGTCCCTTACCTACAATACAAGATGCAGTAATGAATATAGCATTGACTGGAGCTACTTTAAACCCAGCCTTGCAACAGGCTAACCTCATTCCACGAAAGGTTAAAGGCAAAATGACTTGTTGCCTTGACTTCACTTATCGTGGCCTTATCCGGCTTGCAACTAAGGAAGGCTCTGTTGTGGACATGGATGCTGACGTTGTTTATGAAGGGGATGAATTTTATTACGAAAGGGGATTAACTCCAATATTAAAGCACATTCCCTCACTTAATAGGAAAGCTAAAGCTGAAGTTCAATTTGTATATGCTACTGCGTTACTGCTGAATAACATAAAAAAATTCATAGTTTTAAACAGAGCCGATATTGAAAAAGTCCGTAAATCTTCTATGGCTCCCGACTCTCCTATGTGGAAAGACTGGTTTGAAGAAGGCGCAAGAAAGACAGCTATTAAAAAGCTATATAAAATGTTACCTCAGACCGAACAAATGTCTCAGGCGGTTGACGTAATAGATAAGCATGAAGGTGTTGATTTTGTGGCAAGAGAAAAAGAAATAAAACAGGAAAACGCATCTACTCTTGAAGATACTTTTGGTTCTGACGTTCCTCAAGTTCAACCTGACGAAAATCCAAAGTTGTCAGAAAATGCTCTTACAAAAATCCAGACATTATTCACTAACTGCAAAATCAAAAACAGAAACGATAAATTAAATGTAATGTCTGAAATTACCAAGCGTAAAATAGAAACTACAAAAGATTTAACTTCCAGTGAAGCTGATATGGTAATTAAAGAACTTGAAAAGATGGCAGGTATGGTGCAAACATCAGAAACCCCAAAAACAAATGAATTATCAGCGGAACAACTCGGAGAGCTTGTTAATAAAATTAAAAGCGTTAAAAGAATTGAAGTTTTAAAAGCTATTAGGAATAGCACTTTTCAAAATGGGATTAAATTGTCTGAGAAAGATAGTAAGATGTTAATTAAACTTATACATGAGAAGGAAAAAGAACTCACAGGTAAAGATACGTTCAGAGAATTTGACCCCCTTTGCCTTGAAAGATGTAAAAAATACCCGCATGTCTCTGAATGTCCTGTTGCACACATTGACGGAGCGAGAGGGCAGTGTGCGGAGTATCGCAAGTTAAAAGGGGAGGAATAATAAGTTTGACAAACAGAGCGAGTAAATAGTAGAATGAAATATGGCACACGTCAAAGTAAGAATCTTAAATTCCCTAATAGTGGGGTGTCCTCGCTTTTCCTTCCAGAATGGCGTGTGTCAGCACTCTGCTATTGGGGATTTATTATTCTTATGGCTCGTAAACGTCAAAAATTAAGCTCTTTTGTCCCTTTAATATGGACTATTCTTAATAGCTCTGCATATAAGGACTTATCACCCTCTGCGGCTAAAGCATTACCTTATTTTCTCGGAAAAGGCAGAACCAAACGAGGCTTAGTTGAATTCGAATTCCCCTATTCTGAAGCATATAAAAGATATGGCTTTCCTTATCAGACATTTGCACGGATTATTAAAGATTTAATTAAAAAAGGAAAAATTGTATGAAAATCATCTACAAAATAATCAGCGATTTACATTTTGGCAAGAAGGATTTTGCAGATGATTTTTATATGCCCTTCTTACAGAAGACAAGAAAACTTATTGTGTTATTACAATCGGATTGTGTGATTGTAATTAATGGAGATTTTACAGATGGACTGGAAACGCCTTTTAAAAATATACTCTTTTCTTACTGGGAAGTATTTGAAGTCTTAAAAAATAGGATACGACAGGGTAAGAAAACAATTTTTATCAGAGGGAATCATGATTCAGATAAAGACTTTCCATTTCCTTATGTAGATACTTTCCGTATTGGGAATTATGTTTTTCTTCATGGGCATCAATTTGATGTATTTAATTCCAAATGGAAATGGATAGGCTCAACCATTACCAAAATAGGAGCTTTCTTAGAGAGGTTAGGGTGGAAAAATGTAGATATACTTTTCCAGAAACTTGGGAGAGGCAGGCATGGAACTAATCTTGATTATTTCGGAAAGATAGAAAGATGGGTAGACAAGCATCCTGAGTATAATGGCGGGACAATCGTATTTGGGCACACTCACGAATTACAGTCTGAGCCTGTTCAGTTAAGGAATTGCAAGGTAATGAACTGTGGTACGTGGTGTGGAGAGCATATGGATATTTTGGAGTTAGAATGTGATGATTAAGATACCTTTATCACAAAATAAGTTTGCATTAATTGACGATGAAGATTTGGGAGTTGTTAGTTTGTTTAAGTGGTGTGTAAGAAAAAGGGACAATATTTTATATGCTCATACTTGGATTAACTTAAATGGTAAGGACACAAGTCTTAAAATGCATAGATTAATAATGAATGCAAAGCCCGATAAAGATTTAGACCATAAAGATGGGGACGGCTTAAATAATCAAAAACATAATCTGAGATTTTGCACTGTCGCCCAAAATGCAATGAATAAATTTGGTAATAAAAATAGCTCGTCTCAATATAAGGGTGTTAGTTGGAGTAAACGAAACAAAAACTGGGTAGCCTCTATACAAACTAATCATAAAAGCATATATCTTGGTTCTTTTAAATCAGAGATAGAAGCAGCACAGGCGTATGATACTAAAGCCATAGAATTGTTCGGGGAGTTTGCTAAAATAAACTTAGAGCAATGTCCGGAATGTCCGGATATAAAGGAGGAGGTATGAAAAAAGAAAAGAAAGACTCATTATGGATGATATTGTTGAGTATGTTTCTCTTTAGTGCTTTTGTGGTTATAGCATTAAATTTAGATAAATGTACTCAACTGCAGAAAACTAAATATCCTTATATTCAACAATGGCCAAGAGTAGAAAAAATTGATTTAGAAACTGGTGAGTACCTTTATGAAGTAGGGACTTAAAAGAACAAATGGAACAGATTGAAAAAGAGCTTGAAAAGTATAAAAAATGGAAGGAGACTAAAGAATGAAAAAGCTAATATTTTTAATCATATTATTATTTGCATTGCCAGTGGGGGCAGGACATTATGAAGAAGGTCAATCAAGAGTTGATATAGGGAAACCAAACGATTATATAGGGGAATCAAGCTTTGTTTTCGACGGCTTTGATGTGTATGAATATGACAGGAAAGAATTTAAAACCTTTGGTGAAGTTATAGAATATATTGTAAATAAAACAGAACCAATCTATAAACCTAACCCAGAATGGAAAACTGTTAAAACTATGCAAGGGAAAGTGAGAAGTAATATTTTGTATGGTAAAAAACCAGAAAGTCAAATATACTTTTATAATAAGGTAAAAGATAAGGGTTATTATTTTTGGCTTGATGGCGAATACCCTCTTGACTCAGAAGTAATCATGGAGATTAAGATTAAGGTGAAAGAATGAATATTGTCCTATGGGATGAAGCTAAATGATGATTCAATTAACTATTTGGGGTAGACCAGACTTTAAGATGGAGACGCAGTATGGCACTATAACTCATATAGATTGGCTACATAAGGAAGACAAAAGGATTGAATCTGCTCCTAATAGGGTTGCTGAGATTAAACTGAAGAATTTTGGCAAGTTTACTGAGTATGCCCTTTTCGTAAATAATATTACAAAACCATTCAAGGCTAATTATAAAAGTGTATTGCCTTATAGAGAGAAATAATCCTCAAGGGTTATACTTCGTTCCATTATTTGCAAGTTCTATAATGTCCATTAATGTAGTCAATTATTATATCTCTTGCCTGTTCAAAACCAGATGCCCATTTACCTAAATAGCCAGCTTTATTCATATCGCTAAGCCATTTTAATTGTGGATCACTCATAGAAGATATTTTTTTTCCCTTATCCTTCATTTCTAACCATAAGCCATGGTGTTGTCCATCAGAGTAGCAAAGGAATAAATCTGAAACACCAGCAGTTAGTCCTTCTGCTTTATATTTATTAATAAGAGCATATTTACCCTTATTACTACTGCCGGCTATCCATTGACCATTAGGGATCGCTATTAAATGAACCTTTGGATATACCCTTCTAAACCATTCAATTACTGTTTGCTGTTCAGTGCTTTCGGACATCATTCCTCCCTGTACTCGTTATATTGTTCGACTTTAAATCCCCACTTATGAGGTGGCCTTGTTAAATCAATAAGACATTTATCATCACCACAGTCATATTCAATCCAGCTATGCCTATAAAATGTGTTATCCTTATAATATCCAATGACTATCTCTGATTCTATGCCCTTTGACTCCCAGTAGGCCTGAAATAGTAGGTGCTTGACTCTGCAATTATATTCACTGTGGGGCAAGTTATGGATCCTGATAGCCGTATCATAGTGTGGGATGGAGGTACAGTTGAATAATAATAGGGATAAGATGATGATTAGGGTTTTCATTTATTTTACCCCATTATTTATAGCTCCAACAATATAACATCCTAATACTGCCCAGAATTCCCAATCTCCAAAGGTTATTCCTGTGTTTCCAATAATAAACATCATTATACAAACAGTTACAAAGTCAACAATAAGTGTTCTCATTTTTCCCCCTTAAACAATAAATGGTTTCATTTTAATTCCTTCACCCTTGCACGGCAGGTGTGGAATTTGAGTAGGGCAATCCATATACCTTTCACTGTTAACTTTCTACAATGCAAACATCTATAAAAGTCAGAGGACATTTCGGGTTCATATTCCAATATAAACCATCTCCAATGGTTATCAGAACACAACTTCCTAATTATCATTTTGCCTCTTGTTCAGATAAATCTTCTGCCATTCTTTCAAACTTAAAGCATTTATATATATTGTCAATAGTGCATCCTTTTCTATACTTACAGTTTCCACAACCCTCGTATTTACTTAAACCATTCATATCTTTTACCTGTTAACAGTCTGTACTCTTCTTGAAGAATTTCGAGACTCTCCCATGCCTTACGTATATTGGCTTTGAGTAGCTTAAACTCATTGTCGGTAATTATATCGTTTTCTTTCTCAGTGTCGCTCATAGGTTGGCCTCCTTATTTACCACACATTATTGCTTCCGTGAATTTACTTAATATCTCATCTTTTGTTAATAGGGATTTATTTTTACCAGTATAGTCCCATATCATCTTTATCCCTATTCGTAAAACAAAGTATGCAATTCTATTCCAATACCTACTAAACCAAAATAATATTACTCCCATAACCCCCCCTAAATTATATTTAACAGCAGGCATAAAATGCCGCCAATTACAAACCCCATTGTGACGTGTGATTGAGTCATAGCTTAGTCCTCCTCAACATATTCATCTTCTATGCGTAAGTCTGTATAGTCCCCAAAAGATTTATTCATAAAAGTTCCAAATTTTTTCCTCATTGCTTTTAGTGCTTTTCTTTTTGCACTATCTTCATTAGTTGCCTCAATCCCTACAACTCCAGTTGCTTCAATGTTTATTCCTACTAAAAAGCTTTTCATTTTCAATCCTCCTCTGACTTGATGGCTTGTTTGAGCATATCCTCAACACATTCAAAACTTTCATCCCCTTCCATTGTTTTAAGTGCAATTTTACACGCCTCTAACAATTTTTCATTAATTTTGTTTAATTTTTCCAAATACTCCCTTACACAACTCTCACAAGTACAACCTTTAAGATAGTTTGTCATTCTCCACCTCCTTCTTAATCCTGTAAGCATCTAAGTGTTTATAAATAAATACAATTACCATGACTAAAAATCACTTTCATCTCTCTTTTTAGAAGATTTTACAATGCCTAATATTCTTACTTCTCTACTTCCATGTACTTCAATCATCTCTCCACATTTTGTACAAGGTAAATTAAATATTCTATTCCCATAATGTTCAATATTTGAATATACCACGTCTTTAACGCAATCCTCTTTCAAACAATGCGGACATCTCATCTCCTACCTCTTTGTAAGGATTTCTCGATAACCCCTTTCAATCTCTTGGTTCTCCTATGTCCTTTCCATGCTGGCCTTATAACGTGGTAAATAAACATAACAATTAATATCGCAAGGTTCAGGTAGAGGGTTACTTTATAGCTTAGTAGCCAAGTCATTTGAGTCTCTCGTAAGTTTCCAAATATTCTTTAAATCCTTTATCAGCCAATACTTTCCCAATTCGTAATATTTTCTTGCCAAAACGTTTTTTAATAGATTCCCAGCACAAGCGGTGAATGGAAATTTGACCTATGATTGTCCATTCGGATTCCTTGAATGTTTCTATTTTTTCACGCTTTATAAGCTCTAAAAATATATCGTGAGAGTTGGAGTATTGTTCAGCGCCTGTGAGGTCAGCGCCTGTGAGGTCAGCGCCTCTGAGGTAAGCGCCTGTGAGGTAAGCGCCTGTGAGGTAAGCGCCTGTGAGGTCAGCGCCTGTGAGGTCAGCGCCTGTGAGGTCAGCGCCTGTGAGGTCAGCGCCTGTGAGGTCAGCGCCTGTGAGGTAAGCGCCTGTGAGGTCAGCGCCTGTGAGGT
>VAPB010303392.1_pt1 | contig 38385 bp, 31 predicted proteins | sample 3395101 | NCBI WGS metagenome assembly VAPB01 (sample SAMN08290433, study PRJNA428436) | hydrothermal vent metagenome | isolation source: Deep-sea hydrothermal vent chimney | place: Indian Ocean: Southwest Indian Ridge | reverse complement strand
CTCCACCCAAGTGAGTAGCACTGAAACCATTAATCGTGACTGAACCATCTAGGACTGGTGAGTCGTCATATTCATACTCTATTGTTACGTTGATGTTCACATTATCATTGATAATTGTTCGATTATCAGACACCGAATATGATCTAACTGTTACTTGGTCCCAAATAACAAGTATTGATTGGGAGTTTTGATTGACATCAGAAATTCCATGAGTATTTCCCGAACAGACAACTGAATTGTACGTCACACCCTGAACTGTACCCTTTGCCACAGAGATATTCCACACACCGTTTCCTTGGTATGTAGCTAAAGCTAGATTGATTGTGACAACACCATCAGTAACAGCTGTGTTGTCGTAAGCATATTCGAGTGTGACATTGATGTTAACAGAGCCATCTAGATTAACCCTATCATCAAAAACAGCATATGAAATCACAGTTATCTGGTCCCAGATCACTGATTGTGATTGTGAATTCTGATTAACGAGAGTTATCCCATAAGAGTTGCCGCTAGCTACTACAAGGTTGTAAGTAAATTGTTGAACTGAAGCTTTGCTATCTGAAAGTCTCCAAACTCCTCCACCTTGATGAGTAGCAGAATTTCCATTGATGGTTACAGTACCAACAACAACTGCAGTGCTATCATATGCGAAAATAAGTGTAACATCAATATCAACAGCGGAGTTGACATTAACGCGATTATCAATGACAGAGTAAGATACTACTGTAATCCGATCCCATATTTGATTGAGATTTCGTCCATTCTGGTCCTCTACACTTATTCCGTGTGTACCTACAGAGTACACTAACGTGTTGTATGTAACCATCTGCACAGACGACTTTGTTTCATTGAAATCCCAAATACCATTTGAACCGCTATATGTTGCTGATATCCCATTGACTGTAACATTCCCATCCACTACAAAGCTATCATCATAATCATAGTAGAGCTGAATGTGCATTATGGCTGTATCATCTACATTAATTCTGGAATCATCAGACGTATATGACTGAACTTGAACCCTATCGGAGATGTAATCTGTTGATTGTACGGAGTCAAAAAGATCACTGCCACCAGCACCAGTACCGTTCTCAACAGCTTTGAATGTGAAAGTGTCTTGACCCACGATATCATCTGCATATACGGTAGTAGAGAATGTACCTCCGACATCTTCGTAATTGATTGCTTCCCAAGGACCAATCTGTGTACCATATTCTGACGCACTGATCCACATATCAATCTCAGATAAAGAAGGATGAAGAGTACTTCCCAAATAGGTGATAGTGCCGGACGCAGTCATTGAACTATCAAGGTCTCCACGGTTGGAAGTTCCTGAACCATCATCAAGGGAAGGTCCAACACTCATATCAAGTCGAGTTTCAATATCCCAGTCGACCTCATAGTAAGTGAGGTCTGATGCGGGATCACTATCGAACACTTCACACTTGACATCACTGTTAATGATATCTGGATGGTTCCAGTTGATGCTGATGTAGAACGTAGCATTTAGGATGTTGCCACTTTTTGATGAGCTTGAATTAATTACATCTAAAAGGATATAGTCTGACGGGTCAGATTGTTCATTGAAAACATCTGTGTCTTCATCAAAGCGAACTGTCCAATACTCGGTCAACCTATCATTTGAAGTGAGTGTCAGTTCCAAATAATCGATGTCTGTGTAGCCATCACCATCACTGACAAAAGTGGTAATTTGATATTTCTTATACTGCGCATAAAGATAGCTGGAATCGTCAATGTTGGATACTGAAGGTGATGCCACATTTAGCGGCACACTATTATTCCACGTGTGTAGCAAAGTAGAATCGATTTGCCAGGATGATTGAACAGTGTCGGCCGCTTCTAAATCTCCTCTGAATCTAATTGTGAATGTTGGGCTCGTCAGCCATGTCCCTACGCTTATGTTTGTCCATGCATTTTCGTTAAGATCAAATAGGATGTTCGTCCAACTTGAACCAGCCCATGCGTCCACTCTGATGCTTTCAGCATCCAATGTACCAGATTTGATGCAAAGCTCTTCATTGGTGTCAGAGTATAGAGCAGTGGTCCACTGAACTTCAAGATCTAGTTCATAGTTGTATGATAATAGCGTCCAAGTATGCAATGTAATCAAGTCAATATTCCATATGTCCTGGCTCGCGTCAACGGTTTCTGTACTACCAAGAAACCGAAGAGTGTAGGTTGACCCACTAAGTCCAGTTGCTGTGATGTTAGTCCAACCTGTTGAGGAGATGGTGTCAAGAGTTTGCCATCCAGAATTCCAATATGCTACTGTCAGATTTTCAGTACCCGTGTGTGAGGAAACATAGATAGAGACATTTTCATTGGCTTCATCAAAATCAGCAGTTGTCCATTGATACTCGAAATTAGCTTCGTATGGAGTATCTTGCATTGTGTAGGGCCATTGAACCACCATTCCTGTGAAAACTCGTTCTTGACCATTATCGCTCTCTGTCAATGTGATTGTATCAACTGCTGTTAAACGATAATCTATTGAACCTCTTGGAAAAGCTGTTCCCGAGCCATCTAGTGAAACATATATGAACAAAGAAGTCTGGTTCATTTGTTCCACCGCTGTTATGCTCTTTGTAAAAACGCGTTCCTCAGTTCCGGAGGTTGTTGAATCATACCAATAGAGATGCTCAACCTGCATTTGTCCTTGTCCAGTCTGTGTGTTCTCCATTATCCAGACAACTTTCCAGCGAGTACCACTAGTAGCACTATTTCGAATTCTCAAGTTTGAATTGTCGACTATCTCGATATTGTCCCAACAGTCATCAAGTCCAGTTGCATCGTTGCTTGTACGATACTGCATGTGCATGAATGCTTTTGAGTAATTTAGAAGATTCACACCACCTTCACTGACAATTGAAACATCAGTATAAGCAGTGTCATAGTTTGAAGTGGTCCAAGCACTCGAACTCTCGGTCGTAATTTCCAGTCTTTGAATAGGTCTCCAATTAGTTCCGGTGAATTCGACTACAGCATATGAAACTCCGTCATTGGATGAAACTGACAACGATCTTGTGAATCGTGGAGTGTATGGGTCAGAACCCTCTAGAGATGCAGTGAAAAGTCCGTATTGAACGTCTTTTCGGTTTGAAGTAGTCGAAAATTGTCCAGTAATGAATACAATAACATCACCTGAGTCGGATATGGTAGATATCGATGAACCATCAGTATAATCTGTTGTTCCAGAAGTTGTTGCAGTACCAACATCTCTAACAATCATCTCATTTGTTCCACCGAATGATCCAACATATTGAACTATCTCCCAGGTTATACGACAAGCCACACTAGTAGTAGCAGCCCGCTCGAAAATAATAGAAGTGGCGATATTGTCAGGATTTTGAATCCTCGCAGCCCATGTGTCATGATTTTGTGGACCACCTGTTGATATCTCACCCATAGCTTTGTACATCGTATTCGTGATTCGAATAAAACTAGTAGTGCTATCTTGCCCAGCTTCGAGAGTATAATCGGTTCCCTCAGTGATAGTTACAGTCGCTTGGCTTGAACCGAAAGTTGTTGTACCCCTAATTATCACAAAATCTTGGATCGGAAGTTTCCCTGCATTAGCTTCAGTGAGAATCATATTACTCGAATCGATGGTTGTCCCTTGGGAATTGCTGAAGCTCTGCTCAGTCCCAATATCACTTACACCATCTAGGTCCGAAGTATTATTGTCAATATCATTTTCTGTGTCGGAGGGCGGAGGATCGGTGTTTTCCTCTTGGAGCGTATCGTAAATTGTATCGGGTCCTGCCTGTTGGTTCACAAAGGATGAATGTGTTCCCTTATCCGGTGAACTATCAATATCGGAAAGGTTGGAATCCACATAATCTTCTAACCCAATGGCTGGAGTCATGTTCTTTATCAGAGGAAAAGAAAACTCGGAGTCATATTGGACGGGCATGTAATTGTTATTGCCTGTCGGTAAGATGAGAAATAGAGCAAAGCTTAGTGCGAGCAAAACACACATTTTCTGATATCTAACACTTTTCAGTGCACGAAACCCTCCGGATTTTCTTTCATGAAATTAACTGCTTTCCTTCTGAGAATATTCTTTTCTTTCTCAAAAGCACTTTATATGCGTATTTCGTAGAGAATAAGAAAAAAGGGCAGTCTGTTCTATTTATCATAACAGAATAATCAGATATGAGCCCATTCCTAACACAACACAATAATGCTCTATTCAATCAAGTAGATATTTTATTCCATATCCTAATGGAAAAATTGGCCATGTTCAATAAATAAAGTGAGCAGCATTTACAATGATGTGAACAGGCGGATATCCAAAACTGGAGGTTGTCCCGATGACTTATACCGAAATAGACTACTCATCTTTTGTCGCTGATGCATTCCCAGACCCTATTGCAATTCTTAGTACGACGGGCATCATAATGTGGTGCAATAAAGCGACCTATGAAGTATCTCAACTTCCACCGAGCGAACTTATTGGAAAGAGATTCACCAAATTGGCAGAGCTTAGAATTCGAGACATTCCTAAGTTTGTAAGGATGTTCGCTTCAATTCTTAGGGGTAAGTCAGTAGAACCTTTCGAGTTAACTTGGAATATGAAAGATGGTACAATTTTGCGAAGCGAAGCCAGAATTAGTTTGATTAATACTTTTGAGGGTCAGCGAGCTGTACAAATGATTACACGGGACGTTTCTGAGATTAGGAAAGCTGAAGAGCAACTCAGAGATAGTGAGAAAAGGCTTACGGATTTCTTCCAAAATGCTCAAGTCCCATTATTTAGAACTGGATTAGAAACCGGTATAATCTTAGATTGTAACAAGATGGGAGCGACATTATTCGGGTATCGAGATCCGAAAGAACTTATTGGACGAGTGAAAGCAGCTGACCATTATATCAATCCTAATGAACAGGCAGAACTCGTGAAGCAATTAGCAAAGAATGGAAAAGTTCAGCATTATCAACTGCATCTGAAAAAAGTAAGTGGGGAAGAAATCTGGGTAGATCTTTCAGCAACTTCCTATCCTGAAAATGGATATTTAGAAAGTGTGGCAGTTGATGTCACGGAAAGAAAGAATGCTGAGGTCAAATTACAGCAAAGTGAAGAACGATTTAGAAGTGTATTTGAGAACATGCTCAATGGCTATGCATACTGCAAGATGCTGACAGATAACAAAGGGAAACCAATTGATTTCATGTATTTGGAAGTCAACAACAGTTTTGAGAGATTGACCGGGCTTAAGCGAAATGATGTTGTAGGGAAGAGAGTGACAGAGGCCATTCCTGGAATTAAAGAAGAGACACCCGAAATCTTTGATATCTATGGCAAGGTTGCTCAAACCGGGGAACCAACAGAATTCGAGATCGACTTTACGCCCTTGGATATATGGCTTAAGATCACAGTGATTAGCCCTGAGAGAGGTTACTTCGCTGCAATTTTCGAAAATATCACTGAGAGGAAGAGAGCTGAGGAATCTCTTAGAGAGAGCGAAGCTAGATTTCGATCAATCTTTGAACAAGCTGCTGTTGGTGTTTCGCGAGTAGACAAAGATGGTCTTATCATTGAAGCTAACAATAAACTTGAGGAAATGTTGGGTTATGATGTTGGTGAATTGGTAGGTGTGAATGTATTCGAGATTACAACTGCAGAAGACATGGATTTGGAACGTCAGCTCAGTGAAGAACTTCTGGCTGGAATAAGAGAGAGTTACAGCATGGAGAAACATTTCTTCTGTAAAGACGGACACCAAATACTGGGCCGCTTAACTGTTTCACTTTCAAGAGACAGTAAAGGTGAGGTTGACTTCACAATTGGTGTTTTGGAGGACATTACAGAACAGAAACGTAATGAAGCAATTAGAACTCAGCAGGAGAGAGAGATTGATCTCTACGGTAGTCTTCTGAGACATAATCTTAGCAATGATCTAGGACTGATTCTGAGTTACATAGAAGCCGTTGAGATGATGTTGCAAACACCTGAGGAGGAGGTTCTTAGTTTCCTCAATTCAGCCAAGACGACAGTAGAACGTATGGCTGACCTTCTCAAAAGCTTTGGGCGACCACAAGACGTCAGAAAGGTCGATATTGTTGAGTTCATCCGGAGGATTGCTGATGAAGCACGAGAAGCTGAGAAAGGTCTTCGGATCTATGTGTCTTATGAGGAGGAAACTTCAGAAGTGAGCATCACAGCTGGAAGCTTACTAGCATTGGTCTTCATGAATCTATTCAGAAATGCTGCGCAACATGCTGGAGCTGAACCACAGATTGAGGTTCGCGTATCAGAGGATGAAAACCAACTCAATATCATAGTATCTGATGATGGACCTGGTATTCCCGAGAAGATTCAAGACAGATTGTTTTCGAGAGGCACTTCAAGTAAAGGAGAGGCAGGAGGATTGGGTCTCTACCTTAGCAGGGAAATCTTGGAGAGAACCGGAGGATCAATTGAGCTCCTCAAAGATACAGAAGGTGCAGTGTTTCACTTAACATTGCCAACCGGGAAATGATGTCACACCTTACTGGATAGGTTTGTATCAGGAGCATATCCAGCAAAGGTGAAGCAAGTGTTCTAGAACTTTTTCTTTATTCAATTAGTGTTCTCCAACCCAAGGGTAAACGACGAATCCAATAACCCATCCTCCAGTAACGTTATTAATCCGGTAGCATTCGCTTCTGTCATGTCGTCGATTGAACCAGATGCTGTTAATCCGAAACGCAATGCCTTCACCTTTTACGCAATTGTTGCGATTCTCATCACAGCCATCTGTTGGGTACCAACATCAATCATAGCTTCAGCAAATGGCTACATCCTTCCAAGCCACTTCACATTTGCTGAACTTGTTCAGAATGGTTTCAATGATTTGTTACATCTTGTCACTGTGTTGATATTCTCAATCGGGGCATATGGTCCATTCATTGCAGCACTCATGGCTATCTCCCTTGAAGTTGGGAGGGATGGAATTCGTGATCTCTTTCGACGCATGACCATATGGAGAGTTGATGTCAAATGGTACCTTTGGGTCATCTTGATTCCGTTTGTCATTGCACTACCTGCATTCTTAGTGGGCATTGTATCGGGAATGACTCCTTTGGCTACTCTAACATTGGCTGTTCCTTTGAATCTACTATTACCCCTCATCTTATGGCAGACATTTACCAGCGGACTTGAAGAACCGGGTTGGAGGGGCTATGCGTTACCAAAACTGCAGGAGAAGCATAATGCTGAGAAAGCTAGCATAAGGCTAGGTGTTTTATGGAGCGTTTGGCACTGGCCATACATCACTTATTTGACAGTATCAACAGCTGTCGTCCCAGGTGATACCCCCAGAACTGGTGGTTGTCGCTCTTGCAATAGCTACCATCCAGACACTTTTCCTGCACGCAGTGACTTCAGCTGGAATTGCTGTGATTTACACATGGTTCTACAATAATACTGAAAGTGTCCTCTTAGCAATCTTGTTCCATATGACCACTAATGTTGTCATGGCATATCTACAGACCAGTCCTGCTCTGACATTCATTACAGGAATTATGCCTTGGGTTATTGCTATTTTCCTCTTGAAGAGATATGGAGCGGAAACATTAACTGGAATCGGAACTGGAGGAGAGAGTCCCGAAATCAAGCCAATACCAGAAGACTCGTAGATTTTGCAAAAAGGTTACTTGAAAGAGGGAATAACTTCCTTTGCAAATTTACGGATTGTTTCCAAACCAGTTTCATCTCGAGGTAACGAAATTAGATAGTACTTGTCACCTGCATCCTGAGCTGATCCGACGAGCTTTATGAATTCAGATGTATCAGTGGTTCTTTGCCCCATCATAGATCCACTCATGAAACTAATCTCATCTACACGGTTTGCTCTCTCTGCAGCTTTCATGATCGTTTTCCTTGCTTCAACTGGATCGTATCCCCCGAAAGGTGGAAGGTAGATGATATCTCCATATGTCCCAGAGAGTTCAAGCATACGATTTCCTCGGCTTCCAAAGAGTAGTTTTGGATAGGGTTTCTATATAGGTTTTGGTTCCAAGACTGCACCCTTTGCTTTGTAGAACGTTCCGTCGAAGTCAACCTTGTCCTGTGTCCACAGCTCCAACATGAGCTTGAGACCTTCGTATGTCTTATCGACCCTAATCTTGGATTTGTTCCACTCGCTATATCCCTCAAATTCGACCTGAGACCAACCGGCACCAATCCCGGCAATGACTCGTCCATTTGATGGGACATCAAGTGTGGAAATCATTTTTGCGAGAAGACCAGGAGGTCGAAATGGTATGGGTGTGACCATCGTGCCAAGATGAATCTGTTCAGTCTTTGCAGCGAGGTATGTTAATGTAATCCAAGTTTCCACTGTCACATACGAATCTGGGCGTGACATCATCCCACCCATGTCGCCCCACATGTAGTGGTCAGGCATTAGTGCTCCATCATAACCGAGCTGGTCAGCTTCCAATACCGCCTTCTTCACAAGTTCAAAATCATTGAACCAATTACCTAGACCACCTAGCATGAACTTCACTATGTTACCTCCTATTTCTACGATCATATTCTGAGACAACTCGATATAAATTATATAGACTAATAGCGGAATTCATAAAGAGGCGAGGATTAGCAGGCGAATCAGGTGAAATGCATAATGTTCGAATACGAGATTGAACAGAAAACTTTGAAGATAGGCGGTGTTAGAATAGGAGGTTCCCCAGGTAGGATTCCCACTGTTCTTATTCCTTCAATTTTCTATACGAAAGATCGTCTCGTCAAGAATGCAAATGCTGGAGAGATTGACAAAAAAGCTACAGAGAATCTGCTCAATATGCTTACAGAGTTGACGGAAAGAACTGGAATCTCTACTATGCTAGATGTCATTGCAACGACAAGTGAAGCCATGGAAAGGTACTTGCAATATCTAGTAGATAATACGAAATTCCCCTTATTGATAGATGGATCAGATTCTTTGGAGGTCAACACTGCGGGTATCAAATGCGCGAAAGATACCGGTTTTCTAGATAGGGTCATCATCAACTCTCTTACTCCGGAAACCAAGGACGAACTCTATGAGGTCGTCAAGGATTCGGGCCTTACAAACGCCCTCCTCTTAACATTCAACACAGCTTCATTAAGTTCCAGCACAAAGCGTGTTGAAGTTGCGGACATTCTCATCCAGAAAGCTCAAGCAGCTGGAGTATCTAATATCATATTTGACACCGGGGTCATGGACCTTCCAACTTTGGGCATCGCATGTAAGACACAACATATACTCAAGGGCAAGTATGGATATCCAGTTGGAAATGGAGCTCATAATGCTATCAGTACATGGGCGGGTCTTGTACCCAAATTTGGTAGAGATGCTAAGAAACCAGCGATGGTTGGATCAAATCTCATGCCTGTATCATTGGGTGCAGACTTTGTACTGATAGGTCCTGCAAAACATGCACCTCTAGTCTATCCCTCTGTGGCAATGATTGATGTGGCATTATCAGGAATCCTCATTGAAGAACGATTCCGCCCTGAGAAACCACATCCACGATATCTCATTGGGTAGATGAATTGCCGCGGATAGGAACAACTTCTGATTTTAGCAGTAAGCGAAGTCAAATGACAATAATGAAATACTACAAACCCTCCATCTCCATGGTCAACGATGGTAGACCTGTATTTCGGGGATTTAGCGCTTGTCGATATCGCCATGGCGTTAGCAACTGGCCTGATTGCATCTGTGATTCTCACTACTGCATACTATATGTCCGCTTCAGGTATGCCAAACTGGAAACCAAGAAAACTTATCCACATCTCATTGGGGTCAACCATCGGAATGACACTTGTAGTGTATAACAATCTTAGTGGACCAGCATTCGCAGCTGGTATCTTCCTCACGGTTCTGATGTATTCTTGGGCTCACAAGAGCGAACTGATTGGAGAGTTACTCATTGCAGGGAGCAGAGAAGGCGAAACTGGACTCAATACCTTTTCCTCGGGTTTCATGGGTCTTGTTTCTTTTGGATCAGTTTTCCTTCTCTTTTTCTCTCGACCCGAGATCTTCGTAGCTGCAATCCTAGCGGTCTCGTGGGGTGATGCAGCAGGAGAATTCATTGGAAGACCGTTCGGTGGGAGATTTGTCAAGCGAAAATATCGTGACAAATCTTTCGAAGGAGGTATTGGTGTTCTTGTGTTCACAACACTAGCAGTCATTACCTCGTTAGCTATCTATTCGCCAGATACAGTCATTCTATTGGTCCTACCTCAAATAGTCACCGTAGCAATCTGCGTCACTGTAGCAGAGATATTGAGCATTGGTTGGACTGACAACTTCTTCATCCCAATGGTCACTGCAGTTACGATGTGGTGGTTTCTCTTTCCGGGAATTGTTCTGTTTCCAATATGAAATGAACTGCTATCCCCAGTCGCTTATACGCTCGATTCCTGATTCACCGAGCTCGCATACTAATTTGAGTTCTGCAAGTATTCCAGACCAACCAATATCATATCCAACAACCGCCTCAGGACTCGAGAACCCATTATGATGCAAGTGGATAAGGGTGTTGTCATTAACTTCTTCAAACCTGACATTGACTAGAGTTTCAGGTTCATCACCATGGACCCATGAGAATTCTAGTTCCCTGTCCTGTATCATTTTCTTGAAGACTACAGGTCCTTTGCCTTCTGCCCACCAGGTGTAGATTCCAGCATATTGTTGGTCAACAACAGGATCTTCTGCACGAATGAAATGCTTCAACTTCTCTGGATTGGTCCATACATCAAAAGGAAGAGATGGAGGTGAATTACAGACCACACTAAGTCGCACATCAATAGGGTCATATCGTGTAACCCTCAATGGATGGTATTTGGAATAATCAAATCTTATCGCAGGAACTCCAAGTTCAACCACAGCTTTGAAGTTGGCTAACAATAGGTTCCAGTGCTCAGGTAGGTGATAATGGCGTGCAGAAACTGGAATGGCACCGTGGTTTACTTGGATCAGAGTTCCCGGTCCGATTGGGTTGAATCTAATGACAAGTAGAGTATCGACACCCATTATCCGCCAACTTAGAAGGAGAACCTTGTATTTCTTTACTTCTTTGATATCCCAGTAGTTGGCGATCTCAGGAGTAGTTGGAGCGTGTACTCCGAGAAATCTGATTGTACCTCCCACTCTCACGTCAGCGCTGATTTCATCACCGAGCCACTGAAGCATAATGATAGGATCAAGAAATGCATCCCAAACTTCCTCAATTGGTCTAGAGATACGAATCCGCAGATGAATGACAGGGAGTACTTCTTCCTTCTGCTCCGCCAACTTCCTATCCTCGCGCTTTTTTATTTGACTTCAAACCTTATCTTTCTGATGGTGACTACTGTTTTTATGTGATTTGTCAGAAAATGTAAAAGATGTGAGGAATTTCTATTCAAGCGGAACTCTACTCTTCATGTTCGAAAACGAAATAGTTTGAGTTTGTCGAGATGTTTGAAATCATGAGTGCTCGGTCATCTAAAACAGAGCATTTCACCTTTTTCTGATAGAGAAATCAAGAGAACGACATGATAACAAATATAATATCCTATAAATGACCCTTACAATAATCGACCTAGAGAATCGTTTCGTGGGGCAGGGAGAGAGCTCTGCGAATAGAGGCGGAGTGGAAATGAAGATACGGGTTCTAGTAATAGATGATGACGAGGACCTACTGTTCTTGGCAGATAAGTTCCTCAGTAGAGAAGATGAACGGTTCGAACTCGTGTCAGCCACAACAGATCAAGAAGCTTTGAGAAGAATCGAAGATGAGGAATTTGACGCAATAGTCTGTGATTATTTTCTCGGGGAGGATAGTATGAATGGACTTGAGTTGCTTGAGTGGGTAAGAGAATTCAACCCGAATATAACATTCATTATCTTCACAGGTCGTAGTCAAGAGTCTGTGGCTATTCGAGCTTTGAACTTGGGAGCGGACTATTATCTTAAGAAAGGCACCGACGAATTTCGAGACCTCTTCACACAATTAGCAGACAAAATCAAAACTGAAGTGGATGCTCGACGTGGAGAAGAAGCGCTCAGCTCAGCAATGAATCAGTTAGAGTCGCGTGTTGAAAAGCGGACAAAAGAACTCAGAGAAATGAATGAACAACTAGCACAGGAGATTGCTGAGCGGAAAAAAGTAGAAGACTCACTTCTTATACAATGTGAACTTGGGAACACACTCTTGAAAACTGGCAATCTCAGTGATGCTCTAGATTTGATTTTGAAAACAGCAGTACGTCTTGAAGGAATCGATACAGGTGGAATCTTCCTCATGGATGATAAAACTGGACAATTAGATCTTTCAACAAGTCAAGGTATATCATCGCAGTTTCTCAAGGGTCTTCTGGGAAAGGATAAAATCATTGAGTTAATTGAGCCAGTCTTTCTTTCAAAAAAGGAAATTCCAGTTCCCACCAATAAACCAGGTCAATATGAAGGACTGACTGCAGTTGCAGCTGTACCAGTCCTCTTCGAAAACAAAACTATTGCCATCCTTTCTCTAGGCTCACATTCATATGAAGAAATACCAACCACAAATAGGAATACAATAGAAGCGTTATCAGTCATAATTGGTTCTTACATGGCAAGAGTAAAAGCTTACGAATAGATTGAAGAATCAGAAACAGAAATCATGAATTTGTTTGATACACTTGAAGACTTATTCTTCATAGCTAACCATGTAGAGATTGTTCAACAGGAAAACTCAGCTGCAGCCACTCTTCAAGGAGAGAAAGAACTGACCTGATAAGTTTGAAAATAATCGGATTTCTAGAGATCACCGTTCTACCGATGAAGTGATGTTTATCGCAATTAGAGAGATTGTTAAATGATTAATTTTGCTTTATTTTCCGAACCCAATAATTATATATAGATTGACATGAATAATAAAATAGTGGTGCGGCTTACACCTACAAAGCTACATGGTACAATAAATGGTGTTGAATTCAATGGCAGACAATGAAGTATATCTGAAAGGACCAATAACCAGACTCTTTGAGAAAGTTGCGAAATGGATTGGTCTTTCCACCAATGCAGGACCGGTGTTGGCAGCTCTCTTTATGGACAAATACAACACAAGCAACCGAATTAGTTCAGATGAAATTTGCACGATTACAGGATACTCGCGTGCTAATGCAGGACTTATCATCTCACAACTAGAAGCGCTAGGGGTTATTGAAGGACAAAGAGACTATGATCAAACGGGCAGAGGAAGGAAGCGTGTTTTGTATTCGATTGATGGTGACTTTGCTGACCTTTTCAATCTTGGAGTTAAGAGCATGCTAGACAGGCTCAGTGCAATAATGAAAGATATAACGACAATAGAGAAGATCATGAATGGTAGCGAAGACACAATCGCACCGATGCTCAAGGATATCAAGATAGCTCTGACAGATCGGATGGATGAATTAGAGGTTGTACCCTCGACACGTACTTGAAAATAAAATAATTAATGGTCGAGCTTCATTAGTGAAATCAATACTTCACGTTCAAAAACGAGTTCATTGTTTTGATTTGCACGGGTAGTTCTCAAATTCAAGTGTTGTTTCTCACCTTGTTTTTCCACAGCGTTTACCTTAGTCGTAATGATATGTCTAGAAAAATCTTTGACAATTACGCTGAATTATCCAAGCCTAAGCAAATTCACCCGAGAACAACTCAAAAGGGGAAGAACTATCCTTGGTACCTGTGTCAAAAAGCTGAGAGGTAAGTTACATTTGAATGAGGAATCACCAGACAAACGTCAACAAAGTGATACAGAGAGTTTCAGATATGAAGCGCTTGTAGATTCATTGAACGATGCTTTTGGGATTGTTAACAACAAAGGTATCCTTACATATGCCAATCAGAAATTTTGTGAGCTTCTCGATTATCCTTTGGAAGATGTAATTGGGAAACCTATCATTTCGTTTGTTGATGATGAGAATCTTTTCATTCTTCGAAACAATATCAGAAGACGAACAGAAGGAATGTCGTCAGTCTATGAGCTTGAATGGACCACAAGGACTGGATTGAAAGTTCAAACAATAGTATCCGGAACACCTCTACCCCAGAAAGACGGAGTCCATCAAGGTTCGTTCGCAGTAGTTACTGATATCTCATGGCGTATTGCTGCTGAGAAAAAATACAAGCTGTTAGCTGAACAATCAATACAAGGATTAACCATCATCCAAAATGATAGGTACGTATACGTGAATCCAGCATTTGCTTTCATTATTGGCTACACAATCGATGAGATACTCGCAATGTCATCAGAAGAAGGGTGGAATCTCATTCATGAGGATGACAAGAAATACTTACTCAGACTTGCAAGCGATAGACGGAATGGAACATCTACCCCAATGCCATATGAATATAGATTCGTTCGAAGAGATGGTTCCATACGTTGGGTTCAGGCATTCTCTAGTTCTACTGAGTATGAAGGAGCAAAAGCACTCCAAGTTCTCGTCATCGATGTGACTGAGGCTAAAGATGCAGAAGAAAAACTTCGAACCTCACAAGAAATGCTTCAAACTGTGATGAACACAATTCCTGAGTACGTATTTTGGAAAGACCTAGATTCCGTCTATCTTGGATGCAATGAAAATTTTGCAATGGTTTCAGGAACAAAAACTCCAGACAATATTATTGGGAAAACTGATTTCGATCTAGCCTGGCGGGATGTTGAGTCAGAGCTGTTTCGTGCTCTTGATAAAGAAGTCATCAAAACGGATCGCCTACAAATGAATATCATCTCTCCTCAGCTTCAAGCAGATGGTCGCGAAGCATGGATTGAGGTGAATATCGTTCCCCTACATGATGATGAGGGCGGCGTAATCGGAGTTCTTGGCACGTATCAGGATATAACTGAGAAACGTCTGGTTGAAGATAACCTTAGAAAGTCAGAAGCAAAATATCGAAGCCTCGCTGAGCAATCAGTTCAGGGAATCACTATTCTCACATCAGAGAAATTCCTTTACTACAACCCTGCATTTAGAGCCCTAGTTGGGTATACGGATGAAGAACTCTCTCCGAAGTCTGCGAGCGACGTATGGAATCTTGTTCATCCAGACGACAGAGATGAATTGCGGAAAAGGATGGAGGACAAAATTGCTGGTAGATCCATTCCACCAAGATATGAATATAGATTCATCCGTAAGGATGGAAAGATTCGGTGGGTAGAGAGTTTCACTAGTAGGGTCGAGTATTTGGGGACTCAAGCTGTCCAGACGGTGATAATCGATATAACCGAGAGGCGTGACAGTGAACGTGAGCTTCGAGTCGCAACCGATAGAGCCCTCCTTTACTTGGATCTGATGGGGCATGATTTGACCCAGCAATTGCAGGTCATCTTGAACAGTGCAGCATTGATGCAGAATGCAGTTGAAGAAGCAAACAAAGAATCGTTCATGAGGGTTATTGGTGATTCAATAAGGAGATGTGCACGAATCATCGAAGAGGCTAAGGCAACAGAGCAATTGTTGACCACTCCAATTCGCGAGCGGAAACTCGATGAGGCGTTGGAAGGAATCATCAAAGCATACAAAAGTCAATCCGAAAATGTTGATTTTAAAGCATCAATTTCTATTCGAAATGCACTCATTGAAGCGGATGACTTTCTCGAGTTATTGATATCAAACATCATGATGAATGCAATAGAACACAATCCAAGGGAAGACAAAGCGGTCTGGGTGAAGCTTACTGATACGAAAATGGGATATATAGTAGCCATAGCTGACAATGGTATAGGCATTCCAGATCCTGTAAAAGATACTCTTTTTGATACATCACGTAGGTTCGGAGGGTTGGGTCTCCATACTGCTCGCTACATAGTTGAGAAGTATAATGGTCGAATCGAGGTTCATGATAGAGTCAGTGGAAATCCTGGTCAAGGTGCTGAATTCAGAATATGGATACCTAAACCCATCAGCGCAGTCGCTTGAACTGATGGATTCCTATTCAATCACTTCTATATCTTCATCACTCTTTGCACCGATTCCGATCTCTACTGCACCTTTAATCTGAGGTAATTCCCAAACATCCATGTCAAGCTTATTCTCTGCATTATAGCTCTGAATCAACTTTACTCCTTCAACATCAATTGAAACCATATCGCCACTTGCGAGAAACACTCCAGGAGAAGAGCATGAACCAGATATGGGACCACCAGTGACAAAGCAGGTTCTTGCATCCATCACAATAAGGTCGGGATTAAAGTATGATGCGAGATCAGCAATCTTATACTCGAGACGACGAGCATGCATTTTCATTCTATCTCTCGCTCTTACCCAACCAACAAATCCTTTCATACTAGCAGTGAATCGAGCAAGAAAGTGAGTTTTGATACAAGGAGCTGCAACAAGCTTCTGAATATCTAGAAGCGGTTTGCCAATATGTCCAGATTTCATGTACTTTCCACGAGGGAAGTCAACTTTGACCCATTCATGTTCATCAAGGAAGATTAGAGTAGCATCTAGAGATTCGGCTACCTTATCCAACCCAATTTCTTGAGCAATAGTTCGAGTAGACAAGCGCATCCTGGCACTGTCAATGATCTCGAGTTTGGAAGCACCAGCCTCAAGAATGACCTCTCCAAGAGCTTTAATGAAATCAGGGTCACTTGAAGCTGGATAAGGGTCAGCAGTATTGAGATTCGGTTTGATAGTGACTCTATCGCCATTGGAAATGACTTTGTCGAGACCTCCAATGAGATCGATTGCGCACTGAATTGAAGTTTTCAAATCTGGTTCAGCTACGACTTTGCTTACTAAGAAGCGACCATTGTTCGTGTACGGTGTTGACATTGTAATGCATCTGTGGTTTCCAGTTTGAAATAGGTTACTATGGGTCAGAATTGCTGCGAAATTATTTCTTTGACCGTTTTGGTATAAGGAATCCAACTCTAGCCCGATATTCTAAATAAGGTACCCCATATCGAATAACCAGGTCCCTCTCCTCAGAAACGCACGTAATGTAGAAGATTGGAATCCAGACAAGTGAATATAGAACTAGAAAGGGTGAGTTGAGAAACAGTGCAATTGGGAACCACATAATCGCTTCACCAATTGCCTGAGGATGCCGAACGGTTTCGTAGATTCCTGAATAGAGAGTGTGCTCCTTCTTTGGTTCTAGGGTTTCACGACCAGCGTCTTTCATTCCAATCACCATAAGGTACACACTGGGTATCAAAATGATGATGCCCACGAGGTTTGAAACTATCCGGTCCCATGGAAAAACCAGCGGGAGTCCTAGCGGGAGAGGGTAAAAGAAATAGATTACATAGTTAAAGACAGTGATTCCTTCAAATCCTCCAGCTATGAGTCGATGGGTCTTGCATTTCGGATACGCTGTTTCCCCGATCTTCTTCTCAAGTTGCGCTGGACTCACACTCTTCACATAGAAGTACAGGAACAGAATAGTTGAAACAACAAGTGCGATGACGTTTATCCATTCAATCACTACAACCATCACGCGAGAAGCATTACCCTACAGAGGACAAAACCACCCCAAAAATCCTTCCACATGTGTAAGGACATTCAGACAACTTAATATTTCTTAAACTATAGTTAATAACATGCTTTTAGAACTTGAGAAGAAGATGGTAGAGGTTGTAGAAGAAGTTGTGCCTAGTGTTGTGAGTGTTTCTACAACACGACTTGCACGGACTCAACTCTCTCGTGTTGTCCCTGTCAAAGGGCAGGGTTCGGGAGTCATCCTTACAGATACAGGATTCATTGTAACGAATGCTCATGTCATCGAAGGAGCACGGGATGTTGATGTGACTCTGCACGATGGCCGTACTTACAAGGCAGTTGTGGTCGGTGAATCGAAAATCAGAGACCTTGCCATTCTGAAAATTGATGCTGAAGGACTCAATCCATTGGAAATGGGTGATTCAGAATCCCTCAAAGTGGGTCAGTTCGCAATTGCGGTTGGCAATCCTCTAGGACTTGGTTCAACAGTAACTTTTGGAATGGTGAGTGCTGTCGACCGAACAATCCAGAGTCAGCGATTGTTTCTCGAAGGACTCATTCAAACATCAGCACAGATCAATCCTGGCAACAGTGGAGGAGCACTAGTTGATACTGAAGGCAGACTGATTGGAGTTCCTACTGCAATGATACCGTGGAGTCAAGGTATTGGCTTTGCAATCGCTGTGAACACACTCAAGGGTGTCTTTGACGAGCTTGTGGAAACGGGAACAGTTCGAACGCCTTGGATGGGAATCGTTAGTGTCACCTTAAACAAGGGAATCGCATCTCATTATAATATTCAAGTTGAAAAAGGAGCACTGTTGGTTGAGGTGCCTAAAGGACCTTCTCGCAGTATGGACCTTCAGCCGGGAGATGTGATTGTGGCAATTGATGACGAGGACATCACTGGAATGGAGGACCTCCGAAGACGAATCATGAAGTGCAAGGTTGGTACTAAACTACGGGTGAGATTCCAAAGAGCATCAGATGTCTTTGAGGTCTATGTCGAGCTCATGCCAGCCCCATAATAGTGAGGAACCAAAGGAAGAAGGCATCACCTAGAATCACCATGAATACTCCCAGTAAAGTCAATGCTATGCCTGCAACTGCGAGACGTGTAAGTTTCTCCTTTAGATAGAACACTGAAACCGGCACCGCGAAGAGGGGAGCAGTAGAGGCGATGACTGACGTAATTGCCGCACCTAAGTATGAAACCGCAGTTACATAAAGGAGAGAACCCAAAGCCATTCCAAAGAAACCTGCAATGATAACAAGTTTAGTTGCACGTCGAGTTGGCCATGACATACCACCATGTCTCGCAACTACAACCATCGGAACAAACGCAACAGAACCAAAGCTGACCCGAACCATATTCCCAGCAATAGGATCTACACCTTCAATCGCCACCTGTAAGAGCGTGGTCCCCGCGGCGTAAAGAACCATAGTTAGAATCGCCCCTCCAATTCCAAGAGGGTCCATTTTGCTTCTTGAATCACCTTCAGTCTCAGAACTCTTTTTTCGGTTCTGTTCGTTGGAAATCATGATGACACCAATAACAGCAATGACTGCACCAATTAGTCGAGAGAGTACTAGCGGTTCGTCCAGGAATGCAACTGTAAGAAAGAACGTAAGAATGGGAAATGACATTGCAATCGGAAAAGCGTAGGAGACGCCTATCCGTTCCTGGCTCCAAAGATAGACAGTATCACCAACAACTGCTCCAAACATTACCGATGTTCCAAGCAATAGAATTGTGGTCAATGGAAGGAACACTGCAGATATGCCTGGAAAGAGAATCGTCATGAACAGCATGAAAGGCCAAGCAACCCACATCTTGATCGAACTGATAGCAACTGGACGTATCTCATCTTTCTGTGAACGATAGACCACAACAGAGAGTGCATAGAGAGCTGCTCCCAAAAATCCTGTTGCGACTCCAATAATCAAGTCTGCGCCTGCTTGCATGGAACAGTGAGCAAGTTGACTTACCTAAGATAGTATCGGAAGGACTATTAAAAGGGAGAGGAGTGCCAAGCCTTTTCACTGGATTCAACGTTAAGTTATGCAACCTTTCCTGAGGTGTTAGAAAAATGGCAGAAGAAAGTGTATACAAATACATCGAGCTAACAGGTGTTAGCGGCAAGAGCTGGGAACAGGCAATTAACAACGCAATCACAAAAGCTGCAACAAGTCTTCGAAACCTCCGAGTAGCTGAAGTAATCACACAGGATGTCAGAATCGAGGGGAACAAGATCGCAGAGTATCGTGTTCGACTAAAACTCAGCTTCAAGTATGAGAAGGAATAGAAAAAGAGAGAAGGGAGAGGTAGCGAAAGCCACCTCTCTAATGTTATTTTTTCTTCAAGATTACAACTATGACCAGTAGAATGACCGCACCTGCTACTAAGACGATCGTCATCGTCATGTCTCCCCCAGGTGGAGGAGGTGTGTTTGTGCCAGAAGTCGGCGTTGTGCTGGTAGTCGTCGTAGATGTTGTGGTTGTTGTCGTTGTAGTAGTGGTAGTTGTAGTGGTAGTTGTTGTTGTAACTACTTCAATTACAGTGACATTCACAGTGTCTGAGTAGCTGTATCCAGCATCATCGTAGACAACACAGGTGAAATTGTACGTTCCAACTGCAAGACCATCGAGATTGATGATTATGTGCTCTGAGGATAAGTTCCAAGACCCAGTGTACGTACTGATTGTATCAACAAATACCTCGTAGGAATCAGGTCGCAGATCTGTAGGATCCCAGTCTATGACGTATCCGGTTTCACCCACCGTGTATTCTACATCACCAGGAGAGTCTAGAACGGGCGGAATCGTATCAACGACTGTGATGTAATGGGTCTTGCTAACCTGGTGGCCAGCATTGTCTTGTACCGTGACTATGATGAAATGCGAACCAAGAGCTGAATCGTCAAGATTCCAGTTTTGTGAATATGGGGCCGTATAGTCCTTAATTCCCCCGCCTCCATCAACGTTGAAGTCAACGTATTCTACTCCGGAACCAAGATCAGAAGCAGTTGCAGTAATAGCTAGAAGACCTGACTGATCAGTGTTATTGACTGGGTTATCAATTGTCAGTGTCGGGTCAACATCATCACCAACCGTGTACGAATAGAGCGCACCCCCATTGTCGTCTATCATATTCCGACCACTATTGTCTCCAACAGAAATCTGAACTCCCACAGTGGTACCATAAGGTAGAGCTGGAATTGTAGCTACATAGTATCCATCCATCACAGTAACTGGTGAACTATGCCAACTACTTCCGTTAAAGTAGTCTACGTACAGATATTTCATTCCACTTCTATTATCATGGGCGTATACTGTCACATTAACCGATTCATAGTACATCGGTGTTGCAGGTGAGAAGTCCACTGAGTCAACCACTGGAGGGGCACCATCAACAAACTGCATCTCATCGAAAATGACCGATACCCTCTCACCGGTATCAGACAAAGTGTCGAGGAGTATTCGTTCGATAGTCAGATCAACCAATGGACCAAAGGCATTCTCCGCATCTGCGCTGATGTTGACAATAAATTGGTTCCAAGACCCAGTCACATTAAACGAACTAGCCTGAATATACTTGAACGTAGAACTGTTAGTGGGATTATAACTAGACCCAGATCCCAGGATGTAGCTAAGCACATTGCTGCCTGAGAGATAGAAATCTATGTCAACATGTGATGTGCCCACACCCATATCGTCTAGCCGCCATGAGAAATTCGTGAGGTCTGAAGGATTCACAGGAATGTAGGTATGTCGATTAACACCAGCACTGTCACTTCCTGTCACTGTGAGATTGCATGCATAATTGCCAGTAGCTGAATCCGTTGTCCTACTGATTACTCCAGTTTCGCCATTCCAAGCAGGCCACCCAGCAAAGGGTGTGCTTGCACTTGAGTGCCAATCTTCTTCAAATCCAGGGTCACCCAGTGGATACGTGATTATCCTGAAGTCATCAAGTAAGAAATCAAGAGATGCTCCCGGCGCACTATTTGCTGTATAGAGCGTCATAGCGAAAAGTGAAACATCTGAGTATCCAACGGAATTCATGTACGTATAAAGGTCCAGACTTGCATGTTGCCACGTGTCCCTGACACCAAAGCCAGGAATCTTGAAGTAATTGTTTTGGGTCGAGTTAGTCATCGATAGAACATCATCATGCACACCGAAGTAGAGGTAAATGTAGTAGCCTCCTGTTTGATTTCTGAGATTCAAGAGAAGAAAGCTGTACTGTAAACTCCCCGCACTGGCAGTATCATTGTACTTCCAATCAAACTCAAGAATTGTCAATCCACTTGACGGAGCAAAAAAGCCTCCAGGGTAAGTGAGAGTTTTCTGGATGTACACAAAACCTTCACCGGAAGCGGATGTGGACTCTGGAATGCTCAGGTTCAATGAATAGGTTTCATGAGTGCTATCTAGGCTTTGCTCTATATATGCCATAGAAGCCCGTGAAGCAGACCAAGGAGACTCAACTCCAGTTTCAAAGTCGCCATTTCCAACCCACCCTGAATATGAGCCATTACTCAGAACAACGTTATCAAAGACCACCTGCTGTTTCCCAAAAGCACGTGCTGGAGAATATGTCCTGAGCCATACACTTGATACATGTTGGGAACTTGAGAGATCTCCAGCGCCAAAGACAGCGAGGAAATCATTAGTTATGTTCCTATCAAGGTTATTCAATTGATTGAGTGAAGCATTCAACATGAACCAAGCATCTATAGAGCCATTTGAAACGCTCAAAGAACCATAGGAGAGAGCATAGAAGATGTTTCGCCAATTGCCTGTGGAGTTTTCAGTTCTAACTTCCACCAATACCCTAGCTCCTTGAAAAAGATCTGGATTGGCAAGTGTATTCCAGTCGAGGCTTAGTGTCATTTCAGGTTCCAACAGGGGAGAAGGTGATGATGGCACATTTTGGTTCATGATTCCCTCAGCGTAATTTGTCTGAGATCCCTGAGCCTCTATTAATCCTCCATAGTTTCCAGTGACTCCGGGACCCGTATAAGCAAAATCAGCAGCTCTGTGACCTGATGCATAATCCGTGTAGCCCTCTGGAGCAGTTCCAGCCCAATCCTCAAAACTGGGGTTTTCCATTACGTTCATCCGCATATTTCCCATCGAATCTGGTTCGTCTGAGATCAGCGGCACTTCTTGCGGTGATTGTATATTCTGTGAAGATTCCTGTTGTTTCATGATTAGTGGTGTATCCACAGAAAAGAACATCATTCCAACAAGAACGAAAGATAAAGCTAATACTATAGCGTGCTTTTTCATCATTTAATTCTCCTAATAGGATTCAAACTCGCCTCATGCATGTGTGTATATACCCAAATATCTGTTGTGGAAAGAGATTGAAACATCTGTTTCTCCAATACTACTTCACCGAAAAAATTCATAATTGAGTATCTGCTTTTGCCTTTTCCATCATCTCAGAGTAGTCTGGCATGGACAGGCTTCATTTGTACTTCCTGTAAATGCTATCGGGCTTAATGGATTATTACACCAGCACCATCATGGTACTGCCAGAATCGCCTGTGTCTGAATCCAGCGAGAATTGTAATGTTAGCTTTCTTGGCGTACCGTACTCCTGCATCAGTTGCTACTGAATGAGATGCAACTAATGGTATTGACGCCCATGCTGCTTTACTAACAACATCAGCAGTTAATCGACCTGTACTAAAAAGGAAACACTTAGTCAGATCAACATCACTCTCAAGTGCCAAGCCTATAGCTTTGTCCACTGCACTGTGCCGACCTATATCTTCGGCAGAAACACGTAGATTTTCTGGTATCTTTGTCAACAACGCTGCGTGAGTCCCACGAGTCTTTTGATGGATCGGTTGGTAGTCCCTAAGACTTGTTGATGTTTCATAGAGTGTCTTCAGAGGAATATCTAAAGAAATCTGAATTGTGGGTATGTCACCACCTGTCCGAAGTTCTTGGAGCATCTCTGGTGCGGAACATTCTGTTCCCACAAACCTCCGTATTTGCGAGAACCCCTTTCCGTTTCGAATGGTTACACCTTCTTTGAGTTTCACTTTACACAGTTTGTTCCTATAGACTACATTTTCAATGTCAGAGGTGGAGCTAATGATACCTGATGATACCAAATATCCGATTGCCAGTTGTTTTTCCTGTCCAGGTGTGCACACAAAAGCTGCAATGAATTCATTGTCAACTCTCAATTCAAGGACTGATTCAATAGCCACACTGTCATCACAGATAGTGTATTCTTCACCTTCAAATTTAGTTGTAGAGAACTTCATATACGGCTTCATGGTGTGACCCGAAGTTTCTTAGATGATACTCCTAAAAGCGTTGTTGGCTACCAGTGAAGAATCTGCTAAAACTAAACACGAGCCGCACCACAAGAACAATTAAGAGAGTCATAACGGTAAAAGAAACTCTCAGAGAATTTGCTTGTGTGATGATACTATAGATGACGACGCCTTCAACCGTTCCGGCTACAAACGATTCTGTGACACCAGGCCCGTATAAGATTGTAGGCGCTACTAGCTTTGGAGTTTTTCTGAGTGCTCTAGATGCTTCGATTGTCAATGTATCACTAGTCACAATAAAAGACAGTTTGGGTGTTGGAATAGATGCGATTCAATGGGTAGTCGTGGCATACCTTTTGATCATGACCTCTGTAATGCCGCTGATGGGCAAATTGGGAGACCGTCTCGGGAAGACTAGAATCTTCCAGCTCGGGATGTTGGTCTTCATTTCAGGATCCGGCGTATGTGCAATTTCAACAACTTTTGAGATGCTTGTTCTTGCTCGCGTGTTTCAGGCCCTCGGAGCAGGTATGATTTCAGCAAACGGACTTGCGCTTGTCACTTACTTTACAACACCTCAAAATCGAGGAAGAGCAATTGGTCTAAACTCAATAGTTTTGGCTGTTGCGCTTGGAAGTGGTCCAGTTCTCGGCGGTATTCTAAGTCAGTTCTTCGGTTGGCAAATGATATTCCTTGTTAACCTGCCTATCGGAATCATTGGTTTTCTAGTTGTCCAGTTTGTCGTTCCCCAAACTGAAGCTGTACAGGAAACACGGTTCGACACAATAGGTGCAGCACTGTTCTTCAGCTTCCTGTTTCTCCTCATCTACTACGTTACAGTAGCAACATCATCTGATGGTCTGACAACCTTCCTTCTTATCTCAGGAATTCTTGTATCATTCATAGCATTCATTCTGAGAGAGAGATCATTCTCTGACCCAATAATATCAATAGAAGTTCTAACTGACAAAAGGATATCAACAAGTATTTTCTCTGCTCTCTTGGCTTATATGGCAATGATACCTGTTGTTTTTCTCTTGCCATTTTACCTTCAGGAAGCATTAGGATTCAACCAATCAATGACAGGTCTGTTCCTCATTGTGCAACCTATAATGATTTCAATAACGGGACCAATTTCAGGATTCGTATCGGAGCGACTTAGAGCTCGTATACAGACAGTTGCTGGTTTAATTGTGCAACTTGTAGGTCTCTTATTCATTGCATTTGGTATCCCGAATGTGATGCTTATTGCGATTGGAATAGCCATCATGGGAACTGGCCTATCCTTCTTTAGCGTGGCGAACGGTAATTTCATCATGACAAGTGCACCGAAGAAATACATGGGGGTAGTCAGTGCACTGACAAATCTATCTAGGACTACTGGATTTTCTGTCGCCACTGCTCTTGTGACTACGGTGTTTGGATTCTATTTTGCTATGTTTACAACAGAAGGGTTAGCATACACCGTTGCATACTCCCAAGCGTTTCGGTTTGCAATCTTGATATTCTGCGCATTAGCATTGATAGCTGCGATAATCTCATCCTATAGGGGAATGAGTCCTGCTGAAGAGAGAAGAGAGAACTCACCTATCGAAAGCATTCCGCCTTCGTAGTTAGGTCACATTCCAAACTCATCAGCGATGAACAAGACCCTTCTTCTGAAGTCGGGATGACCCAGCGTATGAAAATTGACTCCGACCTCACGATCAAACAACATTTTCTGAGGATTCTCACGAAGCATCTTTAGTAAGTCAGCTAGCTCTTCTTTTGAGAGCCGCCAATCTTTGTCATAATCCACTTTTCTCCAATCAATAGTCTGAGGTTCTTTCACAGGTTCTGAGTCAGGTTCAACCTCAGCTCGTTTTTGATGAAGCCCAGGAATTGCTGGTTCAACGGCATTGCGGATCTGTTCGTCGGACAGTTCAACGCCGTATACTTTCCGCATATGTGTCAGGCGAGTCGATAGAAAGACATCAGGAGCTACTTCACGAGCGTTCACTTCGTCTATTCCATCCAGAGGATATTGGGTTATCATCCTCATCAGCTCAGCATTTGCAATCGTGCCGGTTCGTTCTGGATTAAGTGACTCCAACCAGCGAATTTCGTCAATTAGCACCGTAATTGTTTCAACTCTTTGACCCAATCGAATGAGGGCGTTGATGGTTGCTTCTTGACCAAGTACAGAAGCAGCATGATAGTCACTCAATAATTCCGCAGCTCGTGAGGCTTTTTGCATGAAGAACCTGGATACAGCGGCTAAGATTCTCGATAGCACGAAGAAACCACCAAGGGCTACTAATCGAATACCGGCTAGGTAAAGATCCCCTGAAATAAGAACAGCATTAACTACACCAAGTCCAATGCGGAAGTAGACATAGATGTAAATAAGATCCACAAAGAACGAAGGCATTCTAGTAAAGATTTGGATTATCGAATCCTGATTCTTGATATGACCTAGTTCATGTGTGATTATTGCCTTAACTTCTGCCTCGTTTAGAACTTCCAGTGTATTGCTGTGGACAACTACTACAGAACCAATAAACGGAAGGCTGAAAGTGAAAGCATTTGGAAGGGGTGAGTTCATGAGATAGACTTTGCTAACACTTACACCACTCTTTTTCGCAAGATTAAGTGTCCAGTTTACTATACTCTCGCGGGAATATCTCCCTTTCCAAACTGTTTCTGTATCATAGGTGGGATGAAGTTCGACAAGATCACCTTGACGGAGGGTTTGAACAGCTGTGAAATAGATTAAGATGATTTGCATTACAATGATTGCGAAGAATAATGAAATTGAAACTAGAGGATTTGACCTTGAGAAATCGATACCTACAACAAACAAAGTGGTTTCGTCCAGATAAAGAAGAGATACAAACAGAATTTGTATGAAGTCCATAATCAAGAAAGCATAGATTGCTACAATCTTTTCACGTTTAACTTCCGCAACCATCACCGAACCTCAGAGTATCAAAGTGTGGATTTGTTTTGAAGTATGTGGTTTAGTAATGAGAGATCATGTTTTTTGATGCAATCGCCTGGATTCCGCAGCTGCATAATGAAACAGCTCGCTCACATTCATTCCAGTTTTAGCAGAAGTGGGGAAAAACTTGAGTGTCAGTAAGTCTGCCAATAGTTGTCCTTCTTGTTCTGTGACCTGAGCCTCATCAGCCAAATCAGACTTGTTCGCAACAAGTGAACCGCCAAGAAAATCTTCACGTTGAATACAAATCTTTTCGGTTAGAGCTTCATGCAATTCCGTAATTCGCTCAAAGGTCGATCGATCAGTTACATCGTAGACGAGAAGTAAGTGATGCGCACCTTGATAGAACTGATTTCGTAGTCCAGCGAACGATTCTTGTCCACCAATATCAGCAATTGTAAGGACAACACGTCCTTCTGGAAACTCAAACGTCGCAGCGCTTAAGCTCGCACCAATCGTAGCGGTATGTGTCTCTCGGAACTCGTCGCTTTGATATCGTCGGACGAGACTGGATTTGCCTACATTTGGCGGTCCTACGATAATAGCTTTGTAAAGTTCAACAGACATCGAGCTCACCAGTCCTGAGATGAACAATTCTTGGTTGTGTTGGTTTCTTATCAGGCTTACTCGTCTGGGGTCAGTAAACCTATCGAAGCTTTTAGAAGGACTCGCAGGTGAGGAAAAGGTATGGTCGACCTCAATGATATCAGGTCTCGCACAACAAACGTGCAAGGGTACATCGATGAATTGCGCGAAAAAGACAAAGGTATCATACTAGAAGCTTACAACGAATACAAACTTGACATTGCTGTTGTCGACAAATTGAGGGACATCCTCAAGGATATGACTGTAGTTGTGTTCAGTGCTGCTTGGTGTGGCGATTGCAAGAGAGCAATGCCTGTAATGTTACATCTTGAGGAACAGCTCGGACTAGAAGTCATGGTCTTTAGCAAGATCAAGACAGCGCCACTGAATCCCGACCTCCAATGGGCAGTTCCTCCGTCACCCCCGGAGGTGAATGAATGGGGAGCAACTGCGATTCCATACTTCGTGTTCTTTGATTCTGATGGAAACAAAGTAGCGACAATCACTGAAAAGCCAACAGTCAAAGACACACTTGAGGCAGAAATCCTTCACGTGGTCAAGAATAAATAGTGATTACTGTATTTGTAGACTGCATCTTAGGAGGAAAATGCAATGGATATTCCAATTCTCAGTAACTTTATCGAAGGTTTGAAACTATTCTTTTCATCAAAGAGATTGAGATGGTTGACACTTCTCTTCTTTATCGGGGCTGTAACAATAACGATTGTAGAACGTATTGCATATTGGACAGTTATCATAGATAGAGTAGCGATTATCATTGGAGCGATATTTCCAACTTTCTTCATGATTACTGCATTTCTCTCTCTTCTAGGGTTGGCAAGATTCGTTGCAGACGATGAATCATATTCGAAGTCGCTCACCTATACAATCGTGTGGACAATTGTCAGTGTAGTTGTGTTAGTACTAATGACTGTGTTCACTCCAGCTCTACTCAACTTCCTCTTCATTGGTGTTGCGTTTCTTGGATGGATTGGCTTCCAGTCCTTCTTTTCAACGAGAACCGCTCTGGGTTTCGCTGAAAGTGTGGACATTGAAAATAGGTCTGCACTTGTTAGATTCTTGTATATGATCATATACTTCTTCAATTACGTAGTCATTATTGGAGCATTCATCTTCACACTAATATTCGTCAATCCAGCCATATTTTTAACGGCAACCATGTGGTTCGCAGTCCTTGGAATGCTCCTAGCTATGGGATTCAATTTTCTCAATGGTTGGATCCTAATTGCGGAGCGTAACAGGTCCACAGCAAGTAACATCTCATTCCTCGGTCTGTTCATATCGTTGTATTCGGCTTACTTCATCTACAATCTACTCAAAGGATTTGATGCCTCTTTTGATTTGGTTGGTATTGGAATTACAGTCTTCTTTATACTCTTCACTATGAGTAGTGTAGGACGAACTTTAGCCAGCAGAGCAGAGTTAGATACACGATGGAAACTCAGCAAAGAATTTGCTGCAACATTTACGTTCTTCTTAGCAACAGGATTCATGTTTGTAGATGCTTTATTCACTTACATGGTTACTGATGCTGGAGCACTTGCATTAGCGGGAGCAGCTGGTGATATTGTAAAACTCATCGTGTTTCCTTTCGTTGCCCTACTGATGGCTTTGAACTTCATTCGAAAGTCAAGGAAAGTCTTGGATATTGAAGACACTCCGATTGATACACCCGAAATGTACGAAGACCAGCCACCAGTTTCTGAGGACGAACCAGCAGTACTTGATGAACCCGTCGAAGAAGAAGATCCACTACTTGCTCCAAAAGAAGACGCAGGTGAAGACCTTCAAGATATTGCTGATAAAGAAACAACGATAGACAATTCGTTTGAAGAAAGTGAGTGACACTTAACGCCGTTATTCAGCCGCTACATCCTATCCGAAGGCTTTTATCCAATCTAGCTAAGTCCATCGCGCGGATTACTAATCCGTATAAGATATGAAAAACCGGAGACACTAAAATGGCTAAATACGAGTGTATGGTTTGCGGCTGGGTTTATGATGAAGACGTTGGCGATCCTGATAGTGGCATAGCTGCTGGAACGAAGTTCGCTGATGTTCCCGATGATTGGGTATGCCCAATGTGTGGCGCCTCGAAACAAGATTTTGAATTAATTGAGTAATGAATAAATGATTAATTAATAATTTTGATGAGGGCCTTATCTTAAGACACCTCATCTTTATCTCTTGCGAAATAATCATCCAATCTAGCTCGTTTTATTTCATCATTTGGAGGTGCAATCCTCCACCATTTCTCTACATCCTTTTGGGAACTATTGTGAGCTTCCCAGTGAGCAGCTACTCGTCCAGACTTAACATAGAACCGCACATAACAAAGATGACGACCGGTCTTGATCCCTAATTTTCTGCATAATCTTTGCTCGTCTCTGAGTAGTAAATTCGGATTGTTCCTAGCAATCCTGTCAAGTTGGGTAGCAAGACGGGCAGTGTCTTTTTTCGTAGATTTTTTCAATTTCCGTAATCGCCCAGCTGAGAGTCGAAAACATTGACGTAGCTCCTCATATTCACCATGTTCTCTGAGAAATTGGATGAGTTCCTTACTAAGCTGTTTTGGTTCAGCATATCGTTTAGAAGCCCTTTCTTCATGAAGAACCACCGTCCGTCCCCATAGAATTTTTAGTCCCCCATAAACTGAGTATGTGACGGCTCCTTCCTCAGGAATCAATTCCTCGAGGTATGCAGCTACAACCTCAGGAGATCCATCCATGATGAATGGAGGGACACCAAAGCCCTGGATAACTTTGTCACCCAATGGGATTCCGAGTTTATGCATCAATCGCCCCAGTACTGAAGGAAGTTGCATTGAATCCCCTCTATCCGGATCATGGATATATAAAATCCAAACATTTCCTAGTTCACGAAGAATCTCTCTGACTCTTGATCTCCTTTCGGGATTTTCCTCACAATAGGAAAGACCAAAACTGTGTCTTTTGATATGACCGTCTGAAGCGATTATAGCAAACAGACGAGCGAGCAGCTTATGAAGCTGAAGCCCCTCTGGGAATTGAGGATTTCTTATTTGCCACTTTCCACTTGTACTCTGTCCTAATGCAGTGATTCTATCTCGAATATCTCTAATATGCCATCCAATTACATCAAGGATAAAATCCAGACTATGGCCTAGGAGATGGTTTGGTCTTGTCTGTAAATCAGCATTAAGTCCACCAGCAGGTACATGGGTTCCTTTTCCATAATCAGTAAGACCACGCATGATCTTGGAGAGTTCTTTTAGATTTTTGAGTTTCAAGCGCCCAAGCACTTGGCCAAGCGTATCTCGTTTCCATTCTCGCTCCAGATAGAAGAGCTCGTCTTCGAGAAGGACAGTCCATGAAAAGGGGTTTCTTGTCCTGTTCCTTATATACAGTCTGTCCCTCAACACCTTTAGTTTGACTTCTTGGTTTCCCTTCGTTAATTCTCGTTCAATCACATTCACATTATCTTTAATGTACTTCAAGACATGAGAGAACTCCGATGGAATCTCTGCAAACCAAACTCTTTCCTTATTGTTGTTCATGATTGCCAGTATGAATATTCTCACTCTATTTCTGAGGGTCCCTTTGGCTGCAAGATAATCGAGATAATCATTGACATCGAATTCGCTTGTTTGAGATTGAAACCTAGCCAAAGGCTGTTGTTTTCCTCCTGGTGAAGATCGAATCCCAAGTCGTCTCTCAAGTTGAACAATCAACATCGGCTTCTGCTCACCTTTGAGCCATTTTCGTAATGTGGCGAGAGATATCATTAACTCCCTCGAGAGTTCTTTGAGATTCTCCATTCCAAGCTCGATGTCTATGTGTCCATCACGCAACCTGTTAATCAGTATGATCCAAGAAATCGCGTTTCGGTATCTATCTTTGAATCGCTTGTCTTGTTTCAGTTTATCATACTCAACGAGCAGCTCATCGAGTAGTTTTTGAGTCCAATCATGAAGAAACCGGGATGCTTTCATCTTACCCTCAAGCTGTATACTGAATCGCCTTTGAAAAACCACACCAACAATCTTTGACCACTCTCGCTCAACCTCAAGTGCCCACTTGTCTCGAATGAGTTCGGTCCTCATCATCCTTTTCTTCTCTACTTGAGAAATTGTTAGTACTCAAGTCAATATGTTCGAGTACGCACATTAGAAGCGAATATCTTCTCATTTATATACAGTAATGTTCAATTTCTGACTACTTCTTCCGGGTGGTGACTCTGTTATCACGCGGTAAAGGAGGAGGAATATAATAAATTGGAAAGAAATCAGTTAATCGCTATAGTGGTCATCATAATCATTGTAGGCGGTGCTGCTGGGTACTTGGTCTTCTTTGCTCCACAACCACAGGAAAGTTTGATCATTGTCGGTACCACTGACTCAGTAGAGTCGAGTCTCGACATGGCCCAGTCGTACGACTATTTTGGTTGGGAGATGATCATTTCACTAGGTTCAGGCTTAGTGGAAATAGAACCCGGCTCAGGAGCGGGGGCGGATGATATTAATCCTGCATTAGCTCTGTCGTGGACTACGAGTTCAGATAGTCTACAATGGGACTTCACACTACGCCAGGGAGTCTTGTTCCCTGATGGTAGAGAATTCAATGCTAGTGACGTTGTATACACATTTAACAGAAACTGTAACCTCACAGGTGTTGGTTTATTCGAACTAGACGGACCACAGCTTAACATGGGTTATGCTGGTCCCGGTGGTATCATTGATACCGTTGAAGCCGTGAGCGAGTTCGTGGTACGATTCAACCTACAGATTCCATTCGCACCGTTTCTACAGCTTATGTCAGCTGCATCATCCTTCATGGTTGACAGCGCAGTTGCTCCAATGGACGAACTTGTTGAGTATAGCTCAACCGCAGGCGACCCACTTACTTCGGCCGCACTTGGACCGTATCTCCTTGGGAGCTGGTCACGTATTGGAGGCAGCGACGAAGAAATCAGACTCGTTAAGAATCCTGATTACTGGAATGCTGCGGCAGGTCTGCCAAAGACTGACACGATTGTCATCAAAATGTATGCTTCTGATAGCACACTCGCAGCAGCTATGACAGCACTTGAAATTGATGTTGCTTATCGTCATCTTACTTCAGTGCAAATCGATGCATTTAGAACAAACACTGAGGTGACAGTTTGGGAGGGTATTGGAGCTCAGATTCAGTATCTCTGCTTCAACCAAGATATCTACCCATACAATGAAACAGCCATACGCAGGGGAATCACAGCTGCAATAAACAGGACTCATGTTACGGAGGCAGTGTTCCTTGGAACATTCGATCCACTATTTAGCATGGTGCCTGCGGGAATGGCATATCATACACCATCTTTTGATGTCTATGGGAATGCCAACTACAGCTATACCATTGCCCAACTCGCACCATTTGGCTATAATGCCACACACCCACTTCAACTAGAACTGTACTATGAGAGCTCTGGACACTATCCACAGAGCCAAGAACAAGCTCTAGTCTACGAAGCGGATTGGGAGGCGAGTGGGGTCATAGATGTCACCCTCACTGGTCTGGAATGGCCATCCTACAGGATTGCAAGGAACGAAGGAACCATGCCTGTATTCATATACGGCTGGTATCCAGACTTTATCGATCCAGACAACTACGAGTTCTTGCCATTCGCAAGTTGGCTCAACCTAGGCTACAACAGCACATACCCACAGGGAGGTATTGATCAGAATGCCTTGTGGCTAGCTGGACGATCTGCTACGACTGATTCAGAAAGACGGGCAGCCTATGTTGCACTTCAGGAACTACAAGCTGAAGAGGTCTCAGTGGTACCACTATGGCAGAGTAGCACCGTGGCAGTCGCAAAGACGAATGTCTTAGGTATTGTGCTCGATATTTCCCTCAGCTGGCGTCATTGGTTGCTCTATCTAGGCTAACTAACATAACAGTGGAGATTTGGCAGATGGAAAAATCTGCCATTCTCTTTCTCTTTTTTTCAGTTAATCAGTATTTCATTACTTCAGTCGAAGGGCTTAAGACGCCCATCTTGTGTTCAATATTCAATCGTTACAAAATATGGAGCTGGCGAAAGAAATGACAATGAAATCATATGTGATTAGTCGAGTCTTGATGACCATACCAATGATAATGTTGCTTCTCACATTCGTCTTTCTAATTGTTCGGATTCTTCCAGGAGACCCGGCTCTTCTCCACTTTGAGAGGAATGTCAGTCCAGAAACACTAGCTGAATTTCGCAGGGTTCTTGGATTGGATGTACCCCTCCTTGAGCAGTATTTCAATTACTTGGGAGGAATTCCGTTTGGTGACTTCGGATTGTCAATGCAAGATTTTACTCCAGTCAGTGAGCACATTGCAGTTAGATTTCCAGCTACACTAGAACTGACTATCTACTCAATGCTTTTTGCAGTTCTTCTTGGTGTTGCATTAGGAGTAAAGTCAGCGAAGAATTATGACAGTGGACAAGACCACTCAATCAGGATGTTTGGAATTATCACCTATGCGATTCCAGTCTTCTTTCTGGGGATGATTCTTCAATTCGTCTTCTCGATTGTCTTGGGCATATTTCCAACAGGAACACGTTTCAATCCGCGTTTCTCCACACCAACGACAATAACAGGTATGTATACTATCGACAGCCTATTGACTGGTAACATTACTGCATTTATTATTTCAGCGCAGTATTTGATCCTGCCAACAATCACCCTCGGTACAATCCTGTGCGGCATTTTCATCAGACTAACGCGCACAAACATGCTTGAAACGCTTAGAAAGGATTTCGTGGTTGCTGCAGAAGCACGTGGGCTTCCTACAAACAAGGTTACTTACACATATGCTCTGAGGAATGCATTCTTACCTGTTATGACTATGATTGGTTTACAGTTTGCAGCTCTTCTTGCAGGAGCTATACTTACTGAAACAACATTCAGTTGGCCGGGATTAGGGACATACCTAGTCCAACGAATTGCTCACAGAGATTATACTGCGATTCAGGGAGTGGTTGTCTTTTTCGGAATCCTTGTTGCTATGGTGACATTAGTTCTTGATGTACTCTATGCGTACCTCGACCCGCGCATACGTTTGTGATGTGAATTGAAAAATGAATCCCACAGATAAAGCAATCAGCGGCGTTTTCTACTTCCTTATTCCTTCGACAGGAGATTGGAAAGAACATTCACGGAAGTACTTGATTGGACTTGCCATTATTGTAATTGGAACACTTGCGATAGTAGCTAGTTTCATTGGACTCGCATTGCGTTCTAATAGCGGAATCGGAATTTGGATTGTTGGATTCAATATTCTCTGTGCGTTCATTATTCTTCTATCGGTTGCTTATCGCAGATTCAAGTTGCACGAGGGTTTGATCACACCACAAAAAGGGTGGTTACTATTAGTAGCGGTCTTCGTCATACTAGGGATTATTTCAGCTGGACTTGGGTTCGCATGGATTCCTGAGAGTGCAGTAAGTCTCTCATCAGCACTTGTACTAGGTGGTATGGTTCTTGGTGTCATAGTGATTTTGATCTATGAGGGGTATCCACTACTTCGCGATAGAGGGTCCGCAGGATTTATGGCACTGGCAGGAATGTTGATAGTCCTAGCAATTGTGTACATGACAGCAGTCTCTTGGTGGATTGTTCCCTATGACCCAACGAGGTTAGATGTTGGACCGTATGGTGCTGCTCCATCTGCACAGTTTCCACTCGGCACGACTTCACTCGGACAGGATTTACTAAGCAGGACAATCGCTGGAGGAGGAATCATGCTCCAAGTTGCATTATTATCAGTGGTTGTGTGTTTTTCAGTCGGAGTCCCGATTGGCCTTGCATCTTCATTCAGAGGGGGATATGCAGATAAGATCGTGTCCTTAGTTATGGACAGTATTTTCGCCTTCCCAGGTCTGGTTCTTGCCATTGCAATCGCAGCCATGTTGGGGCCGGGAGTAGCCAATATGGCACTGGCAATTGCAGTTGTATATATTCCATCATACTTTCGAGTAGTCCGTAGTCAAGTCCTTACGATTAAGGAGCTACCTTATGTTGAAGCAGCAGTGGTCATGGGAGCTAGGGATAGAGATATTCTCTTTCGATACATTCTCCCAAATGTACTCCCTTCAGCTGTAGTTGTCATGTCAATCAACTTCGCAGATGCAATCCTAACCGCTGCGGGTCTTACATTTGTTGGTCTTGGTCTACCAGTTAGCGTACCTGATTGGGGATGGGATCTCACATTCGGGTCCCATCAATTCATAGCTGGTAAGTGGTGGGTAATCACATTTCCAGGATTGATGATCGTTATCCTTGCTCTGGGATTCACAATGGCAGGGGAGGGTTTGAATGAAATTCTCACACCAAAATTGAAGGAGTGATATGATATGACAGATCTTCTTGGAATTGAGAATTTGACCGTCGAGTACAAGACACGGAGAGGAACTGCGAGAGGTGTGGACAATGTGTCGCTCTTGCTCAAAGAAAATAGAACTCTGGGACTTGCGGGGGAGAGTGGTTGTGGAAAGAGTACCTTAGGAAGATCGATAATGCGACTTGTTCCATATCCCGGAGAGATTGTCGATGGCAAGATTGGCTTTCTTCTACATGAAGATATTGAATTTGATAAAGGCAGTATAGAGAAAGGTTGGATCAACATCGTGGACCTAAATGATGAGGAGATGAGGGCTCTTCGAGGAAAAGAAATTGCTTACATCTTCCAAGACCCAATGACTTCGCTGAACCCAATGATCACAGTAAAGACGCATTTTGTAGAAATAATGAAAGCACACAACCCCGAAATCGAGAAAGAAGAGATTCTAAGTCGATCCCATGAAATCCTAGAAGGTCTAGGCATTCTCCCTGAAAGAATCAATGACTATCCGCATCAATTCAGTGGTGGAATGCGTCAACGTGTGATGATTGGACTGGGAATAGCACTACGTCCAAGATTATTGATAGCTGATGAACCTACAACTTCTCTTGACGTAATTGTTGAGGCACAAATACTTGAAGAGGTTGCAGACCTTAAAGAAATATTCAACCTCACAATGATTCTGATCACTCACAATCTTGGAGTACTTGCACAGACCGCTGATGACATTGCAATAATGTACACAGGGCGGATAATGGAATTATCTCCGACTATCCCCTTGTATGAGGATCCTCTTCATCCGTATGCGCAAGATCTATTGGAGTCTGTACCAGATGTGACTCAACCTGACAAGAAACTGACATGGATTCCTGGTGCACCACCGGACCTAATCAATCCCATCCCCGGTTGTATGTACAACCCCAGATGCAAACATGTGATGGATATTTGCAAGACAGTTCAACCAGATTTGATTGAAACGGAAAGTGGAAGACTTGTAGCATGTCATCTCTTTGGAGGTCAATAAAACATTGCCGCTCATTGAAGTGAGAAACGTCAAGATGTATTTCTCAGTAACAAAAGGCATTGTAGATTCTTTGTTATCACGGAAAGCAGAGTTTGTTAGAGCAGTTGATGGTGTCTCTTTCGAAGTAGAGAAAGGAGAAGTCCTTGGGCTTGCAGGAGAGAGCGGGTCAGGAAAAACAACGATGGGAAGACTATGTGTTCGACTCTTAAGACCTACTGAAGGAGAAATCATCTATGATGGTAATGATATCGCTAAGATGAAAGGTAAAGAGTTACGCCTACTGAGACGACGGCTTCAATTTACATTTCAAGACCCTACATCCTCGCTCAACCCAAGACTCAAGATTGGTGATGCAATTGCGGATGCTCTTAGACTTCAGGGTATTGGAACTGCTGATGAAAGAAAGGAGAGAACAGAGGATATTCTCGAACGAGTAGGTTTGTCTCCACCTGATTCATTCTACAATAGACTTCCTCACCAACTTTCAGGTGGGCAAAAACAGCGTGTTGTGTTTGGAAGGGCAATCATCCTAAATCCAGAGTTTGTGGTGACTGATGAACCCGTCGCGATGGTAGATGTATCAATCAAAGCGCAGATTCTTGACTTAATGATGGACCTGAAGAAAGAACTTGATCTTACGTACCTCTTCATTTCACACGACCTCGCAACATCTAGACATGTCTGTGATAGGATAGCGATCATGTATCTTGGAAAAATAGTTGAGGTAGCTGATAAGGACAGAATTTACGAGGACCCATTGCACCCGTATGCAGTCGGGTTAATGAGTGCGATTCCCATTCCAAATCCAAAATTGCAGAAGGCAGAAGCTGTCCCTCGGGGGGAAATACCTAGTCCAATCAATCCGCCAAGCGGGTGTCGGTTCCACCCAAGATGTCCAAAAGCTTTTGACAGGTGCAAAGTTGAAGAACCTGAGCTAAGAAACATGGGTAATGAGAGACAGGTTGCCTGTCATCTATATTAGGACTATCGCTAACTTAGAAGTGGGAAGCGGAGTCAAGAGAGAACTCAAAAGCGTCAATCATCTAGTTCCCTAATTGGCAATTGCGCTCTAAAGGCCGCACCTCTACCTGAAGGTGAAGACTCCAATAATTCAAGTGTTCCGCCATAGCCTTCGATAATTCTCTTACAAAGATACAGACCCATACCTTTTCCCTTTGTAGAAACTCCTCTCTGAAAGATACTGCCGCGAATCTCTGCTGCGATGCCAGGACCATCATCTATAATATCAATCTGTATCAAATTACCAACCTTCCGCAGATTAATGACTATCTTGGAATTGGGACCTGAGTGTATCGACGTGTTTCTGAACATGTTGTCAAAGAACAACGGTAGCAGTCTTCCACTGGCAAGACTTGCATCTCTCGCAGAACTATCTGCTTTTACTTTAATCTTTAGACCGGAATGCACACTCTCTGCCTGGAGTGCACTCTTCTCCACTAGGACCCCTAGCTTATCCACTGGTCCAGTAGATCTTGTGTCTGCAAGTGTGACCAGACCAAACATCCTCTCTATAGATGCCTGTGCCATGTTGATGTACTTTTCAACTTTCGATACATCACCTGCAGTCAAACGGGCACCTTCTATGGCACCCGAAGCAATCTGTAGATCGTTACCAATATCGTGGCGCAGAAGACTGGAATACAGTTCTAGTT
>VAPB010275161.1_pt1 | contig 38671 bp, 33 predicted proteins | sample 3395101 | NCBI WGS metagenome assembly VAPB01 (sample SAMN08290433, study PRJNA428436) | hydrothermal vent metagenome | isolation source: Deep-sea hydrothermal vent chimney | place: Indian Ocean: Southwest Indian Ridge | reverse complement strand
TTGTTATGACTGAAACTGATGATTATGATCACCTTGGAATCATGATTTATTCCATTCAGTTCTATCTGATACCATTCACCAGCCTTTGTGAGAATAATGTATGGTGTTTCCTCTGCATCACAGAGGGCTGGACCTAATGAGAATATCACTAACATTAGGAGAATTACAGTCTTGATCCTCAGTCCTGGTACCCCCTATCTAGAACAGGGTTGTCACAATACTCGTCAGAAGACAGAATGACAGGTAGCAGGCACCAATCAGCACAAGCGGTAGAAACAACTGGAAGACCGCTGTATAGACACGGTACTTCAGTCCACCGATGTGCTGTGACTGACTGAGCTCCACATCAATGGCATCAATCAGGTTCTTTGATCTCGGGGGAACGATGACCACAATCTCGTACATGAGCCAGATCTGCAGGGCATTCATTCCCAGTCCCATTATCAGACCCACCAGACCCTGTGTTAGGATGTCTGCTGGACCCATGAGGAATTGAACAATATCGAAACTCATTTTCTTACACCGAGTAAACACTCAGTATAAGTAATATTAAGCGCGACCTAAGGCAAAGCTGCGAATTGAGTGAGTCGAGATGTTCAAAGACCAATTTATGACCTTGATATTGACAAAGAGTAAGTCCAGCTAGATTCAGGATGACCAATTGACAACACGAGTTGCTCACCGGTCATTCATCCTCTCCTCATTTCAGTTCCCCTTCTACAGGTAGAGTGCAGCCACCACCAGTGCAAAATTGGTTTCGATATCGATCATAGGATCAGTTATTGAGGTCGTAGTGAAGATGTATCCATAGTAGTTACGAGGCCACTCGTTGTGCACGAAAATCACATCGGGGACATCACTGACATATGGACTGGCGGTAGACAGCCTACCGTTCATACCCTCTGGAAGATTGATATCGAGCAGTACCAGTGGATCCCCATAGGTCCACTCTGGAGTATTGACTACATCGATTTGCATGCCTCCATGATCGCGATTGACATCCTCAGCAATCCGTAACCGGAAAATCCCTGATGCATCATATCTTACATTCCGAGCACCTCCCACTAGTGCACCATTGTCGTATGTGATGGTGGTGTTCAGGTTGTCCCCAATTATGAGCAACCCGTAACTTGTGGCATTTCCCAGGACTACCAATATGTCTTTGACACGGCTGGTGATACCGTCTATGGTAACTCCCCAGGTTCTTGCATCGAAGTGGTGGGCTCTTCCTGGTGAGTAGTGAACCACATCGATCCGATACCACAGTGTGGGGTCATCTATGAACATCACAGTGATGTTTGTGTCCTCTAGATCCAAGAGACTTATTCCAGCACCCTCTGGATTCGACGGGTCCCATCGACCCTCGTAGTGGAAGTGTGTAGATACTGCAGGGATGATGAAGAAATATCCAAGAAATCCTGACACCACCAATACTACGATTAGAAAGGCTGCAGCCTTCCGTCTGTTGATAGGTGGCCGTGGTTTCTTCTCCTCCCTCTCAAAGCCATACATCCCCTTTCCGCCCATCATCAATCCTCTCGTCTTTAGAACTCCCCCATCTTATTCGCTACTATCACAATCCATTATTAAAAGGTATCATCAAAAGCCTATTAGTGATGGACTGTTCTTTATGCTTGGTATATGGTTTCCACACCTTTTCGACTGGGACAACGTCAAGGAATTCCTCACGTTATCCCCTCGTTCTATCATCTTTCTACCCCCCTAGACTTTAAGTTCAATCCCTTTCCCAGTAATAACATAGGGAATTATGTCCATAGAGTGCATTGTTTCCCTCATCTTCACAATTCGGAGTTGTCTTCGAACCTTCTCACCAAGCTCGTTGTAAGCCAGTCGAATGAAACCATGAGCCGCGTATCTCTCCACGCCGACTCCTGCAGCATCCATTTCAGAGTTCAACAGTGTTGTAAGACTCAGACGTGATAGAAGTGCTGCAACTGTCAATACTGCCTCTCGCCGTTCCTTCCCCTCAAGCTCATCTAATAATGCTGATATTGGATCAATCACTAGACGAGTTGCATGGATACTCCGCTGTGCCTCCTCAATTCGGTCCATTACAGTTTTGATATCGAACTTCCCTACAGGTACGGCAAATGGAAGGGTTGGTCTGATTCCCAGCCTTCCCGAGAATGCATCCACGATGATCAACTGGTTGAGGTCCATGTACTTCTGGAGATTCCAGCCGAATGCAGATGCTTCATCAATCAAGTCCAAGGGATTCTCATCAAGACACACAAAGATACCCGGTTCAGGATTTTTGTTGTGTAGGATTCCAGCCACAAGAAAGTGTGCAGCAAGTGTGGTCTTGCCTGTCCCTGGAGGTCCCTCAACTAGCACCGTTCGACCCCGAGGAATCCCTCCAAGTAACATCTTGTCCAGTTCTGGGATGCCTGTGTTACATCTATCATCACAGGGCAATCTCGATCCCCTCCAGACTCATGCTTGGATGTTTGAGCAATTGCCAGCTATGCGCGACCCTATTCCCGTTTTGAAGACGTTCGACCTCTAGAGTCCTCTCAGCCACAAACTCCAGTAACGCAAGTCCCTGTTTTGTGTGGACGTCCTTTGCAATCAGAACGAGGAAAGGATTTTTAGAAAACTCCCGAGCAATGACGCGAAGGCACCGAACAATCTCTCTTTCATTGACTTCCTGTGCAACGAGGTCTGATGGGGACCACCAGATCCACCAATCTGCTTCGGCTATTGTTTTCTTCAACCGCTTGAATTGGCTTAAGAGACCGTGAATATCTGCTGGATTATCAATAACATTATCATTTTCTGACTCGCTGATGCGTAGACGTAGTGCGGTCTGTGCAGTAAGCGCATGACCTGCAGCATCGACCAAGGTGACTTGTTCTGAAACATTACCAAACCGTATTGGTTTTGAGTGAATCAGTATTCCTGAACCCATGCCTTTGACAGACTCCAACACCTGTTTCAGGACTGCATATTCCGAGTCAATTGAGAACTTGACAAGACCTAATCCGGACTCACTACACCACTCTTGGAGGGAGATATTATGGTCCATGGGTTTCATCTCTCCTTGTCAGAGAAAACTTGCTGTAGTCAGGGACTCCATCTGCAAAGTCAAGTGTGATTACTTCGATGTTCTCTCTGGCAATATTCTGTTTGTTGTACAATGTGTCAACTAGATGGTCGATATCAATAGTCATTGTCACACAATTTACTCTCAAGAGGTCATGTTCCGAATCCGTGTAATAGTAAAAAGACAGACATGCGTGACCAATCCCGGCCCGCAGATGGTTTCTAAGAGCATCTACTGTAGATTCCATCTCGCCGCTGAACTTGTAGTCATTATGGTTGATTCTAATCTGAATCAGATATGGTTCTCCAAAGATTTCTGGCTCCACAACCGGAGTATAACCCCGAACAATCCCTTCTTCTTCCAGTGCTTGGATTCTATGACGGGCTGTTGATCTTGGAATCTCTAGGGCTCTTGCGAGTGTCGCCGGAAATCCTCTTGCACAATTTCGTAGAGTAAGTAATGTATCTTCTTTCTGCGCCTTTAGCAATCTTCAACATCCTCTCCTTCAATTCCATCCAGCTCAGCCAATTTTCGTTCTGTTTCTTCTCGCCTTCTTTCTGGAATCAGTTCATGCTCCTCTTTCAGAGCTTTTCGACCTTCATCTGATAATGGGGCAGGCTCAACCTTGGAGCGATTCAAGCGAGTCTTTCGAACAACTCCCAAGACCAAAGCTACAACAAATATGACTGAAAGTGGCATTGTCCACGAAAGAGTGTCCATTGGCAATGAGAGGTTCATCTCGTGGTATGCTCCCTGATAGTATTCGTTCTCTTCAATTATCAACCTCAATACTTGAGCTCCGTAGAGAGTTGTTTCCAGTTGTGATTGACCCTCACTGTCTGTAGCGACAGTTCCTAGAGGCTCTGGATTTCCAGCTAAGTAATAACTGACCGGAATGCCTTCTACTGGGTTGCCCTCATCATCAGTTACTAGGGCACCCACATATCCATTGATTCCACTTTGTTCATCAAGAAACACCACGAGACTTTCTTTGTTCACTTGAAGAATACTTACTTCATCATCTGGACTATTGAAGAAAACAGATTCTGTCATTGGAGCCCGAATTCTAACACTATAACTTCCGTATGGAAGTGTGGGGGTCCAAAGAATATTGACGTGACCGGACTCGTTTGTCAATCCGGTTCCAATCCCAATCCAAGTTCCGTCTAGAATCTCCAAATAAATTGGATAATTGGGAAGAGGCGAATTATCATCAGTCTGTAAAAGAACAAGCATGACTCCTTGGTCGCTGAATGTAAAACTGTCCACTTGAATGACAGTTAATCTTGTATCTTCACGTTCTGCCATACAATAAGGATATACAGCACTTGGGGCAAAACGACTGGATAAAACCTCAAATTTGAAGAAAAGAGGTCCGTATTTATCGCATGTCCAGGATATTGTTCCTTTCCCATGTCTATCTGTGTAGACATCATCAATCAAAGACCAAGTTTCATTATCTGAAGAAATGTACAGCTCGATTGTTGTACCAAGATCATCTGAATATGATGGATCATACAACGACTCAATCTCTATTTCAAATGTTGCAGTATCGCTGTAAGTAAGCTCTGGAACTGTTGCATCAATTTTCAAGTCCTGTTGTACTCGAATTGATTGATAAATTGTGGAATCTTCAAAGACATCTAAGCCATCAAGAAGCATGATGACATAGCACTCGAAATCATCATCTGATAGGACATCATCACCATCTAGGTCCCAAGGCAAAGCCCATGACGCTGTACCTTCACCCAGAGTGATGTCCCATGTGTTCATGAAATTCCTAGGTTCTCCAAAGTCTGGAGAGAGAGTCCACCATATTGATACACTGATGTTGATAGGGAGGTTCCGAATGTAGGTCACTCCTTTGAAGACTCCTGAGAAATCATTGTCATAGACGTCAAAGAATGCGTAAGGAGTGTTTTCCAGAGTGAGCATATTAGAGGGTATCACATAACTGAAATCCATGTCCCTGAGAATCGCTGTGAGTCCAGCAAAGGTCTGGTTTGCTGAAGTATGGAACCTATCACCCGCATAGCTCGCAAACAACGTATAGAGTCCTGCAGTGGTGGGATAGTAATAGAAAGATGTGTAGTTCTTCCCATCCCAATAGATATCGAATTTGTTATTGCCGATTGTCAGGTTAATCCAACCTGCAAATAGATTTGAATTCTGGTCGGTCAACCATACATTGATGATGAATGGATGAGGATCATAATCAGTGCTTACAGGAACGTAAGCTTGGATACCGCTAAGGTGCAGAAAAGATACAAGACGAATCCAGCGTACACTAAAAGTTGGGTTACCTTTCAGGGACGTGATTCCCTCAGCGGTGCTTACAGAAAGTGAATCAAATTGGCTGATAGTTGGTTCTGACCGTGGACTGAGTGTGGCTTCCCATCTTTGAGTACTTGGATTGAAGGTCATGGAAACTCCATTCCATGTGACCGTTGCATTTGTAATTACTAAATCATCGCTGAAGTACTTGAGTTTGGTGAAGATGAAGGTAGATGCGTCTATTGGAATTATACTCTCATTAGCTCCATATTCGAAAGCCACAATCTCTTCACTGATAGTTTCAACATAAATCTCAAGACCTACATATTCATTCAATGCCGCAGATTCATAGATACGAACTCTGAATGTATTCTCTGTTCCAGCAACGCCTTTTGTAAGACATGGTATTTCAAAACTACCAAAAGAATCCGGTGATACTCCTCCAGACCACTCTCCTGAAGGAGAAGGTGTTATTCTTACAGAATGAGCAAAGGTATGTGCAGGATGCGGCATAACTCCGCCACTAGACGCAGAAAAGGTGACTGTTCCAGTAAGTAGTGGGCTTGACAGAGGGTCACTCCGAGCAGGCATGGATGGAACCACTGAAAATTGGAGTGCTGGTTCTTGGTCGAGATCTTGACCTCCATCTGTTATATCAAAGGTTCTTTCTGAACTCCATGTGTTAGATTCATGATAGAGTTCAAGATCAATGTTTGATACAGTATCACATTCATATGTGAATTGAATTGCAAATACTGCGGTTTTGACTTGACTAGTAGACGTTGTATAGGATTCAGCTGTCAGAAGATTGATACCGTTACTCCAAGGTTCCAAATTCCATGCTCCATCATCCCAAGTCACCCCCCAGAGATACAGACCAGCTTCAGATTTTGTGAACAAACGAATGTAGTCAACGAGTTCAGAACCTTCTTCATTGCTTACTGAACAAGAAAATTCGTAATAGTCACTTGTTCCAGCCCCTCTGTAAGGATATAGATTGTCACCATCATAAACTGTATTGATACTTACACCCTCGTTCACTGATTTTCTATCTATACACTTGATGCGAAGATACTCCAGTCTCCATTCATTTCTGGATCCCCAATCGTTGAACTGGTCCATACTTTCAGCCTTTATGTAGAACCAAGGACCTGTAGTAACATCAATATCCCATGAGAATGATGTTGGAGTCTGTGCATCCAAGATGCCAATCTCGGTCCACGGACCCAAAGAGGACTCGCTGGAATAGAACTTTAGAGATTCGGACCAATAACCACTAATTCCTGTGTAATCATACCCCCGAACCTCGAGTTTCCAATCAAGATACTGATTTGCTAAACTGTTAAACTCAAACATTCTTTCGAACTTGAATTGAGTGAATATTCCGGGATCTAAGTCACTCTCCATTAGGGTTCCATAATCTTCGTCCGAATCTAGCATGTTTATGAAATCAATAACATTTCCAATTCCGCTAACATCATCATACGAATAGACGTAGTCATTACTGTCTGAAAGAATAGCTTGAGATATTGGTGTTATTATTAACGCTTCTTCAATCTGTATAGACTCCAACATTTCTTCAGTCGGTGCAGTATTCACTGAGGAATCTAAGAGAGGAACTGCCAACCATAGAGCAATGAAGACTATCAGCAGTACTCGTGTTCTTTGCAATTTAACCACCAGTCTTTCTTCCTCATTGTGCCTTTTCTACTCCCACGAATCAGTGCTAGTATGAGTAGGGATTTTAGGATAGATTCGAGCATGACTATCATTTCTCCTCATTTTTGATATTGTTGGAACTCATTCTTTGATAGTAGATGGTACAAATAGTAATCAATATTCCCAGACTGAGTGATACGGGTTCATAGTGCTATATCATCGTGTTTTGGAATAGAAAACCGTGCCGACGCGTATATAATGATTCTTATACCTATTTTGTCAATTCTGAACGCCCATATTGCTTATTATGGATACCATTCGGTACAAATATGCACAAAATAACCCTGAAATCTCGTGATTCGTCTTTGAAAGATTTGGGAAATGAAAGTAAAGGATTAGTCTTCAAAGTCCAAGATATCTCCGTAGTTTTTCAACATCCTCAGAACCTTTCATTTCAAGAACTCGATAACCCATATCTTTGATACGATTCCTCTTCTTCTAGGTCCCCATCGCTCATGCCCTCCTCTTCCTGATGATGACAAGGGCGATGACTGCCATGACTGCAGCACCTCCACTAGCCACGATCATGAGTGTCATGTTGTCCGTACCAGTTCGTGTGAGTTGTACATCGATCGTTTCTGTGTCAGAAAGGACTATCTCAAGCCGTACATGTTCCAGTGTACCGTCGGACTTGTACCAGACGGTTTCAGAGGTGACCTCTGGATACTCACTGTCGTCAACAATGCTGATGCCCCAAGTCGAGTCGGTCTGGATGACATTGATTTGGCTCTCTGAAGTGCTATTGATACTCCAAACAGCTTCAGTCAGAATGGTCCAGTTTCCGTAGGGAACAGCAGGAGAAACAACTGCGAGAGGTACTCCCTGAATCGAGAAAAATCCATTGAGATTGAACATCGATAGGTTAGAGGCCCAAACTGCTACGAAGCTGACTCCAGGTATATGGTCCACAACAACAGGCACCTCAGGTATAGTTTCTACTTGGACGAGTATACTTTCCTCAACTATGTCTTGGACTTGTCCGTCAATCGCATGCTCTGCAGTGAGGGTGAATGAGAGCGTTGTGTTTCCAACTACAGCCCAACGGAGTCCATGATCGTTGGGATTTGTTCCGGCAAGGAACTCTTCGAGGTTTGTACTTCCATCCAAGTCTTTGTCCTCATCAGCATCATCAGTGGTTGGCTTGAGCAGATATTCGACCTCCCACCAGTCCGGCATTGAGTCCGAGTCTGTGTCGGGAAGGTCTGGACGTGTCCCATGCTGGAACTCCTGAGCATTGGTCAGCGTGTCGTTGTCGAGATCACCGTCAGCATCGTTGACCAGAGGGTTGAGTCCATAGAGAATCTCCCAACCGTCGGTCATAGTATCCTGGTCTGAGTCGGGGTCTGTTGGGTCAGTACCATGGACATTGACTTCATCATAATCTCCTGCCATGTCCTCGTCAGTGTCTATCGAGTCTGGAAACGTCCCAAGGTTGAACTCTTCGATGTTAGTGAGGAGATCACCATCCAGGTCATCAAGACTGTCATCTGTTGTGGGGTCCAACCCATGAGCATGCTCCCACCCATCAGTCATTGTGTCCGAATCTGAGTCAGAATTAAATGCATCAGTCATCAGATCAGCTTCAGTGAGGGAGTACAGGTCGTCCTCGTCGAGGTCGTGCTCAGAGCTGTGCAGTATGGAATCACCACTATCAGTGGTCAGCGTGAACAGGACGTCATTGGAGTACACAGACCGATACTGTGAGATGCTGCCAATGCTCACTATCGACGAGGGATTGCTTGCGTCCAGTATCGTGGTTCCAGCAAACAGGAAATGTTCAACTGCAGTTATGGACTGGGCATATGTGTCGAAAGAGTCTTGGAATACAGGAATCGGACTACTCACATTGTACAGGAAGACTCTATCATACCATTGGTCACCAATCCACAACAGGTCACCAGCGATGCTCATGGACCAACACCACTCAGAAGAGGCGGGGTCTCTTGTCCATAGGATAGAAACAGACGAGGGGTCGGTCACATTGACTGCAGAGAAACCGTCATGTACTCGGGAAACATATACGACATCCTCTGTTGCTGCAATACCCTGCGCAGCGTTTGCTATACTGAGTATGTTCGTTATCGAGATATTGGTTGGGTCCCGTATGTCAATGACTCTGAAAGGCCCCTGACCGTCAACATAAGCGAAGTCATCCGTCGCATCCATTGCATCCAAGTCGGTGGATCCAGTGTCAACCACATCAAGCACTAAAACGTCCAGGGGATTGGATATGTCAAGTGTATAGACAAGTGAGACGTTGACAATGACCGCCACACTGCCATCTGACCTGACTCTGATGTCATGGCCCTTCAGTGTAGGATATGACGCGACCTCGACCAGCTCCTCTGGGTCCGAAACATCCACTATGACCAGTCCGTCATCACGGGAAACTGCATAGCAGAAACCGTCCTGTACATCGATGTCATTGATGTACAGGCCAAACTCATGAGTGTCCAACTCATAAAGGATCTCATCAGCAGAGGTTTCGAAAAAGTTTCTCATTGATGACCGAGAAACACCGATGGCAGTTTCATGCACCATTAATGGGGATGTCAACAATACCATCATAGCAACTACATAGAAGACAATTCTCCGTTCCATCCTACTTAACCTCATTACAATGAACCTTTGGAGGTTTTTATTTCCTCTGAAAAATGATGGGACCAGTCATCATCCTTCTCACCTTATACCGATTAATTAAGTCACTCCGATACGCGGGGCAGGGCTATGATTAAAATGTTTCAGTGGCCCAGGAACCCACAGTATCATAGACTGGATACAATCTATTTCTTCAAAGCGGGGTGATGGCCTTTAGATTTGAATACTGTAGGAGTGAAGACATACAAAGGACCCGAAATATACTCACACCTATGTAGAATCCTTAGAATATCCCGAGGTTTGTTGCAACCTCAGCGGCACTGTATTCAGGCGCTAATCTGACGAAAGCCTTTTTCTTTCCAGTTGGCATTATCAGAGTATTGACCTTCTCAACTACAACTTCGTAAAGGGACTCGACTGCCCACTTGATTGTGTTCTTGTTCGCTGTACGAACCACGTAGAAAATTAGCTTGTTCTCGTCGTCCACTGCCTCAAGACTTGCCTCTGTCACGACAGGGCGGATAATAATTTCATTTGGGTCTCTCATTAGATCACCTCAGATGAACAGATTCTCCTTTTCAAGCCTGTCAATGGCGGATCTTGTCCAGACCACTAGGCGACCGGGATGTGTTCCAGGAGCCAGAAGATCAGCATTTAGACCGTGAACTTCTGCAATGTCCACTCCAGGAAGATTACGAGCAGCATTAACGATTCCTGAGTCTATACCTACTACAATGAGTAGTGACTTGGGTGTCTTCATCTTTCTACCACGCATCTTTCCTTTACCAGCTCTGATGCTACGACCATTACTGGCTCTTTCAAGATCATCCCCCAAGCCGAGGAAGATTAACGCTTCAAAGGCTTTTGCCGTTGTGGTAACAGATTCTAACTTGTCAGTCACAACCATTGGAATCTGGGGAACATTGTCTATCTTGTGACCTCGAGCCTTAACGAACTCAGGGTTGGCAGAAGCTGCGATGGCTGAACGAATAGCCAATCGGTTCTCCTTTATGTTGATACGCTCAACGATTACTTTTCGTGCTTCAGGAGGATGTGCTACACGACCTCCGACAGTACCTGGAGCGAATGCAGCCTTGTTTGCTGCACCAGTACCACTTCCTTTCACACGGGGCATCCTTGACCTGCCATGTCCAGTCTGCCAGCTCTGAGCAGTGTTGCGTTTCCCAGCCAACTCGTCAACGCCGTGGGGTTGATGTCTTCGTGACTGCACTGCTAGAACTGCTCTCCTGATTACGTCTGGACGATATGGTGTATCAAAATGAGCGGGCAGTGTAACCCTTTCTTTGATGACCTTTCCTTTCAATGTAAATGCTTTCACAGTTGCCATAGATAATCATCTCCAATTACTGCTTCGAGGATGTGCTGATGTAGCTCACCGGGGTCGGTGTATCCACGTGTCCCTTCTTAGGACGAATGGCGAATCTGAATCGCACTGGTCTCTTTACTGTACCAGGGATAGATCCATGAAGCATTATGTAGTCGCCGCGAATCACGCCGTAGTTCACGAACCCTCCGGAAGGTGTAATTTCCTCACCACGCTCGCCCATCTTCATGACTTTGTTATTGAAGCTGGTTCGAGTATGAAATCCCGTTTGTCCTGCTCTAGGAACGGAATATCTGATGTTGGAAGGGGTCCATGGACCTATACATCCCACACCGCGTTTTGTCTTCCGTGACTTGTGCTGAAGAATTCGTATTCCCCACCTGCGCACCGGGCCCTGAAAACCATGACCCTTGGTCACTGCAATGCTGTCAATTAGAATTCCTTCATTGAGGATATCTGCAACACGAACATCTGTTCCAAGAATGCTTTGAGCGTATTCAAAGGCTTCTTTGACACTAGGCGCACCTACTTTGTACTCTGTTATGTCAGGTTTCTTCTTTGGTACTCCGGCAAGTCTAGGCTGAGTGTGGATTAGCATCCGGATCTCAGCAAGTGAGTCGAGTGTTTCCTCGAACTCTTTCATCTTGGCTTCATGGTCATATTCTTTGGGAAAAGGTATTGCTTTCCGGAGGTCCTCTGCGAGTGTTTCGGCAAGAACCTCGGTGACTAGTTTGAGACCATAGTGTGTGGCATTATAACCACGGATTGAGAATGGTCTAATTGGTGGAGTATCAATAATTGTAACTGGAACCACAGTTTCCTGACCCTGGAACGGGCTATCGGGATTGTCAACAGTCACCACCGCATGTGTCATACCGGCTTTGTAGCCGATGAAACCAAGTATCTTGGGGGAACCACCGTCATAAGAAGGCCAATTCTTGATTCTAGGTACGAATTTAGATGCTCTTCCTCGAGGTAGGTAGGCAAGACTACCTCTTCTGGGAGCATGTTTCTTCCTATGTGCCATTATTGTCACCTTGTAGTTTTGCAGCCCATGCGGCATCAAAATCATCTTCAATCGAATAGTCACCGCATGGCTATTCTTTCTACATCGCGAGCCGAGTCGTAGTGTGTTTTTAAGATTTGCCCAGTGACCAAGTTTGTAACCTTGAAGACAAATTGATAGCCCATGATGTCACTGAATTCGTTTATCTAAGGGGGTTCAGATACTCCATCGCTCTGTTTGCGCAATCGTCTGAATCTTTCGGACTGCATCTAGATGCCTCGCTGAATATTCTAGTTCGCCTAAACGGTTTCATCTATAATGGTCATGTTTGCGTGTATGGGTTAGATTCATTCATGAAAACCAGGTTTAGCGACCATAGGACCAAGTGAAACATTCAGCACGCCAAGGCTTACTAACAGTGCCTCATCAAGACGTACGGTTTCGGTACCTTGGTCGGAAATTGTATTCACCCAGAAATCAATGTTTGACTTGACGGTTTCTCTCTCTTCTTGGAAAACATCGAGGATACCATGACCTGGACCACCGAAAATTGCTAGTACTGACTGTGTTGCTGCAACAGTTGATTTCAGGTCAGCTTCAAGTCTGTGGAACGGGGGTGCTTTCCTTGAGAAACCGATTCTAGTGTCGTCCTCAGCCTCTTCAAGCAAACTACTGAGTTCTCGTACTCGTTCGACCGCAAATCCCCAGTACTCTTCTACGTCCTCTCGATCGATAATCTCAAGGGCGATTTGGGGTAAAATCTTCTTTACCCGGAATAACGTTGGGTCACGTTCACTAATGGTCTTGGAATAATTGATGGGTCTGTCAAGACCTAGGTCAACCTTGCCAGACCGAATTTGCACACCCCATCTCACAACTCCCTCTTGTAACTTCGATTTAGTGCTCTCTAAGGGGTGGCTCCTAGTCCTCAGTGGAGGAAGAATACCTGCATACTTGAGAGATGGAGATTTGGGGAAGATTCTCTTTCGAAGATACTGTGGTGTATCCATGAACCTAAGCAGCTTTGTCAGTAAGTCTGCATCTCTTTTCTTACTTGCAGCTAATGTCCCAGTGTAATAGATATACACAGTATCAACACGAAACACTGCAAGGGCTCGAGCTAGAGATCCGGCTTTCACAGTTTTTTGACGCAGATCTGAGCAGTCAGTCAATGCAGTATCAGGAATTGCAACTTTCAGAGTCATTTGTGTGTCCTCCTAGAGGTCAAGGGTGAACCATATTATTGTACGATTAGGTTCCTGAAGGATTCTCAGGTCAGCATAAGTCATTGCTTTGACCTCAGTCCTAGTATCATGTTTTTCGTGGTCAATCTTCTCGCCCAACGCGCGTCCTTCTAGCATATAACCTTCCATTGTTGCTTCAAGGTGATCAGCGTGGAACTTGGAATAAAATTGGTCATTAATATCAATCAATGCAATCAACTCACCAATCCATTCTACTAGTAACTCTTCAAGGTCTGTCCCTGTGACTTTAACTTCAACTGTATCATGTGGCTTCACAGTCGAGGTATCAAGAATAACCTCAAATGTTGCAAGGGCTGCCTGTTCAAACGCTCCAATCAAATCTGGAGCCCAGCATTCAATCGTGATATCTGCTGTGTGATCGTGATAGTTGAAACCGTGCTCCAAGGGTTTAATTCTCCTTCTCAGCCAACCACGACAAGAAGCTTAAAAGGCATTTCCAACGGTGGCATGCTGAGCCGAGGTAGCCAAGCCCGGATTACGGCGCTGGTCTTGAAAACCAGTTTCTTCGTGAAGCGCGAGTTCAAATCTCGTCCTCGGCGCCATTTCATTTTGCCGCTACGGAATGTACTAATGTGTCATCGATGTGAACATCTATTTGATTATAATGGAAATTCCTGTAAAATCCTGGTACGATGCCATTTTTCTAAGACATTCACAGAGAAGATATTCTGGTGAAGTTCCAAATGATGAAGTGACAGCCAGAATCGAGAGAGTCTGTAATGATTTCAGACCGTTTCCTGGAGCAAGAGCTGTCCTTGTGAGGGACTCCGGAAAAGATGTTTTCAAAGGTGCAGTAGGGGAGTTATTCTACAAAGTCAAAGAAACACCATACTATATCGCCTTCATTGGTGATATGGATGCACCAAATGTTCAAGCTATCACTGGATATCTAGGCGAGGGGGTCATTCTCGAAGCCACTGCTCTTGGTCTGAATACGTGCTGGGTCGGAGGATTTTATCGGCGCGAGCCTGTAAAGGAACAGGTCAATCTCAAAGTTGGTGAACGCATTTTAGGAATCACACCTATTGGGTATTCAAAGAAAGAAACTGACAGAGTGGGTGTTTCTTCCAAACAGTATAGACGTAAGAATCTCGAAAAACTCATTTTGAGTGGAGATGTTGATAATAAGAAATGGGTCAGAACTGCATTAGAAGCAGTGAGGGTTGCTCCATCAGCTGCGAACAGACAACCATGGAGATTCAATATCAGTACTGACACAATTACTGTTTCTGCTAATAGTAAGAGAGAGGGAATCCGTGTTTCAAGAAAACTCGATTGTGGAATTGCTATGTTGCACCTCGAGCTAGGTGCACGAGTAGAGGGTATAGATGGTAGTTGGGAATTTCTTGAGTACTCTGATGTAGCTATTCACAAAATCAACTAAAGCTCCGTCTTGACGCACTCAATCCATTCAAAAGGTTGACACGATTTCGAAAACATGTGATGTAGAATGTCAGTTCAGTACGATCTCAGCTGTAAGATTATTCCACAAGAAGGAAGGCTTAGAGTTGGAGGAACGGCCACCATTTCAGTACCTCAAAAGAAGTTCTATTTCGTGTTGAATCGGGGTTTGAAGTGGAAGAATGTTTCACAACGAATTGGAGACGAGATTCTTCCTGTGAACTTGTATAGAACTGATGAGAGAAAAGTACCAGGATTCTACAATGGTGATTTATGGGCGTTGGAAGCGACTATAGAAAAAGATGGAACCAATCAGGATCAGATTGTTATTGATTTGGAATATAGTGGGCAGATACATCCTCCCAAAAAGGATTCGAAGAAACCAACTATGGGGTACATCAAGAGTGATTTTGTAGAGCTTGCTTGCTATAGTGCTTGGTATCCAGTGCCTCTTACTATGACAGCATACATGAAATTTCATGTCACTTTGGAAGGTCCACCTGATTGGACTTGGGAAGCAAATGGAGAGAATTCAAGTTCGGAGGTGTCTGATAAGACATCTGTTTGGACCTGGAATCAAGAACGACAAGTGAATGATATCACCTTGATAGGGATGCCGCTCAGGGATGCTCATATTGACCCAGAGAGCTTTTTCTGGGGGACCAAGAGAATGGTTTCCTCTCAGAAGATGTTTGACAAGCATATTCACAATATCAGGGGTATGCTAGAGAACTGGCTTGGTCCGCGAGGTACAGAGGCACCTCTTAGGTTCGTGATAACACCTCGACAACTGGGAGGTGCTTACAACCGAGCAGGGATGGTGGTTGTGGGTGGGGGCTATCCAACTGAATCGAATCTACATAATGCAGTTCTTCAAGCGATGAGTCATGAGATATGTCATGACTGGTTTTGTAAAGCATCCCCCCTGACTTATGATAATTGGGTCGACGAGGCATTAGCTGAATTCTGTTCAATATACATTATCGATGATTATGTCAACGATGACTTTCTATCATCACGGATAACAAAGACCAATGAACGTCTTGAGAAAGCAGGGGATTTGCCAGCAATCAGAAACCTTGTTCGTGAACAAGATGAATCCTATGCGGCTTTCTATTTTCGTGGATTTTTGCTACTTAATGACGTTGCAGAATCTGTTGGAATTACAAAGTTCAGGAAAACTATCGGGGAATTTGCTAGGATTTGCACCCAGAACGAGTCGATAACATCAGAATCATTTCTCGACTTGATACAGAAAAAGCTTGGAAAGGAATCTCGATCAAAGATGGAGAAATGGCTTGATTATTCAGGAGAGGGCGTTCCTGAATTTTAATTTCTACCTCTAATTTGTCAGAAACACCATCAATGCTAGAACAAAGTAGTAGACTTGGTAGGTACTGACCATAAATCGTTCGACTAATCCTAGGTAATTACTCGTAGCAGCGATAGAGGTAGCAATTACGAGAACTAGAGACACAATTGCTGCAATCAGTGAGAATGTAGCGAATGTACCCCAGACTGTATCTGATACCAAACTAAACCAAAGTACAACCATCCCTGCAGTAGCCAATATCCCTGATATTGCAATCAGAACGAGATGCATTTTCCCACTTGTGGTCACAAGTTCACCTCCCGCATCAAGCGGAAAGAAGATGGCGACAAGTACTCCAAGGAGTCCACTAATTACGAACAAGATGGGGCCAATGATTGACCCTATTCCATTGTTTATTCCCCAATGTAGTCCAACATAGAAAAGCAACAGTAGAGTACTTGATGTTATGATAAACTTGTCAAGGAGTTTCTTGTTTGGAGCATCAACTGCAATAAGGGTACTAACGTCATCACGAATGTGACTATAATCTGAGTCCAAGATCCCTCCTAGAATCCACATCACTGTGTAAATGATTGGACTGAGCATTCCACAGATAGCTAGAAGATGGAATAGATTTATGAAAACCACCCTATGCATCTAAGTTCTCAATAATGGTCGCAACTCCCTGTCCACCACCAATGCAGGCATTAGCGACGCCATATTTTGCCTTTTTGTCTTTGAGAATTCTTGCCAGCGTCCCGGTTAACCTAACCATGGTTGAACCCAGAGGATGTCCGATTGCAATCGATCCCCCCATGACATTCACCTTCTCCTCGGGGATATTCAGTTTATCCATACAGTTGAGGGGGACAATACTGAAAGCCTCATTTATCTCCCAGAAGTCAATATCCTCAGCGCTTAATCCTGAATGCTTGAGAGCCTTGACTGTAGCAGGTACAGGACCTCGACCCATGACAGTAGGATCAACTCCAGCCCACCCCATGGAAACAATTCGTGCCATAGGTTCCACACCTCTTTTTTCTGCTTCCTTTGCCTCCATTAAAACAGCAGCAGTGGCACCTGCATTTAGAGGTGATGCATTACCCGGTGTAATCACTCCCTCATCTGTCCCCTCTCGTTTGATATACCCCTCTTTCCCCCCATTTTTCTCAAGATAGAATGGTGTTGATACTCTTGGCAGAGTTGAAACTTTCTCAAGTGTTGAAGGTCGGGCACTCATATCCTTGTCCACCATCATGGGTTCATCAATATTACCTGGTGTATGTCCCTGTATTGGTATGATTTCACCTTTGAACCATCCACTCTCCTGATTTTTTATGGTCAAATTATGACTCCTCACACCAAATTTGTCCATATCCTCCTTGGTAAAGGTGGGAACCTCCTCCTCGTATAATTTCTGAGCAGTCTGCAACATGTTGAGTACCGTAGCGACATCCATGTCAGGTCTGTAAAACTCCGAAGCTTCGTCAGCCATGGATAGGTTTGGTTCGACACCTTGTCCCCTCACTCGAGTCATATGCTCAAAACCTGTTGACAGAACGGTTGTACTGAACCCCGTCATGATCTCCATGATACCAATATGCATGCCTGAACCTGCAGATCCACATTGACGGTCGATGAAGACAGAAGGTACATGATGCGGAAATCCAGATAGGAATGCGGGTATTTTTCCTCCATAGGTCCAGTTCTCAAGGACACCTGAGGCCACACCGACAGTGAGTTCATCGATGTCCTTTTTCTCGATTCCTTTGTCTGAAAGTGACCCATCGAAAAATTTCAGGAGTAGACGGGATAGGAGTTCATCTCCCCTAATCTCACCGAACACATCGGTTTCAGGTTTTTGAGGACGGGATCGTGAGAATGGGGTACGCGCGTAATCAACCAACCACACTTCATTCATACTCAGTTTTGTGAGATTCCACAATATTAATTCTTACCTAAACCCAAGATGTTGAGTATAGTTCCGTTTTTCCCAGAATCTAGAAAGTTCTTAGTATGTTATCTTAGGTTCTTTGAGAGGAAAGGACCAAGGTCACTGAATCCAAGATTTCGGTAGTACTCTTTCACACCAATTCCACTGTTGACCAGTATGCGGTCTACACCAAACTCATCTTGACTGATCTGTTCAGCAGTTACTAGTAATTTTTCTCCGAGACCGAGATGTTGCCACGCTTGAGGGTTTCTGTCACCGATTTCAACAACAGGACCATAGACTCTCAATTCTCGAATCAATGAACATGGTTTCTCGTGTATCTCTGTTCTGTGAGCCTCACCACTGGGCAGTCTAAGACGCAGGAATGCAAAAATGACATCAAGATCAGGTATCTCGAAAGACAAGAAGACCTCTTTTCCGCCAGATGCTGTGTAGTTTCGACGGACAGGTTGGATTGCACTGAAATCTACCTTCTGTGAAGACCTCATATTAAAATGGCCAATCTCTCTGAATCTGATTGTTGGATTTCTCAAACCATCTGTGAGCATTTTCTTGTGAACAAGTTCTCGGAGATGACCCTTATCGAGACCGGCCTCGATCTGATGAAGGGGAATGTCTCTCTGTATTCGTTGAATTCTGACATATTCGGGAATTCTGCTGACTGCCTCAGAAACTAGTGATACGACCTGGTTTGTTGTATAAGGACTATATTCACCTGCTACCCACCAGTCATAGAGTTTCGTGTTCTTCACTACGATCGTTGGGTATATCTTCAGCATGTCTGGATGAAATCGTTCATCTGAGAATAACAGGTTGAAGGTCTCCAGATCACTCTCAAGTGTTGTTCCAGGCAGACCTGGCATGATATGATAACAAACCTTGAGACCACTATCGCGCAGCATCTTTGATGCTTGTGCAGTTTCAGTGACACCATGACCTCTCTCGACTTTCTCAAGGATTTTGTCAGACAGTGTCTGAACACCTATCTCAACCCTTGTAGCACCTAAATCAAGCATGTTGTCAACGTTCTCTTGAGTAATCCAGTCAGGACGGGTTTCAAATGTTAGTCCCACATTACGAATTCTGGTTGATTCATTGAGCTTCTTCGCTCCTTCCAAAGTATCACTGATTGATCTGTTCATAGCATCAAGACATCCTTTGACGAAGAATTCTTGATACTCGTGCGGTTTTGAGCACCAATCACCACCCATCACAATGAGTTCCACTTTGTTAATACTGTGCCCGATTGTTTCCAATTGGATTAGGCGGCTTTCCACTTGGCGATACGGGTCGAAATCGTTCTGAAGACCCCGCATAGTAGCGGGCTCATGACCGGTGTAACTCTGTGGAACCCCAAGATCAGGACCCCCTGGACAATATGCACATTTCCCATGAGGACATTCATGTGGGGTTGTCATTGTTGCCACAACAGCAACTCCAGAAATCGTTCGCACAGGTCGTTTCCGTAAAAATGGTCGGAGAATTTCAGCTTCTTCTGGAATAGCTGCCTGAAGAATATCAGCATTTGTGGGAGTCTTTGCACGTTTGTATTTAGCACAGACTTTGTTCTTGATACGATTGATCACCTTCCGCTCTAGAGGTTCACTTGAACTCAGTAATGCATCGATTATCTCCCTATGAACTTGATAATCGTCGTCTGGTGTGATCATGACTGTGTCTAACAAAACTTCCAGATTAATAGAATGCGGTCTAGCCTACTTATCTGGAATAGTAGTGATTTCGTCCAGATCTTGGGTTTCAGAAGTTGCAGTCCCCATTTCTTCTTTCGCGCCAACAGATACTCCGTGAACTTCAATTCCAAATCGTTTACAAACATCATGTAATGTAGATGTGGCTGTCTTAGTCCAACCAGAAACATCGAGTTCCCCAGGAACAGCCACTTCTCGTACCATTATGCTGAATGGTTTGACGTGTTCTGCCGTGAGTACTTTCGCAACCATGGAGAGTACGAGTTTCCTATCATCATTAAGTGACTGTACATAAACCAGAATCAGTCGGTCCACAGCCTCGGTTGTACCCAAGGCAACTAAAGTGCTAATGGCTGTGAGCCAGTTCTCGTAATCATCTGACCCTAGTAGATTCTCACAGTAGTCCATGAGGTGAGGATCCCTTCTACGAGCTAGTTCCTGTAAAGCAGGTTTCCTAAGAATTAGATGGACTGTTGCATCGGTGACCAAATTCCACAGACGCGCACTATCAACATCGACATAAAGAGGGGAATGGTTTTCGATATGGGAAGGCGTAGATAGAAGGCGCAGCTGTGGCTGGTTCATGTAATCCGGTGTCGTTGGGGGTTAATAAGGTCGTACAGGCAGGAGTGTCAATTGGATAGCTTTTTATGAGAACATTTCCGACTCACTGATAGAGCCCAGATAGGAGAAATTAAGATGCCTGGTTCACACGGTTCACTCACAAAAGCGGGTAAAGTTCGCGAGTCCACACCAAAAGTACATAGTCGTGAACGTCACTCACCAATTCCTCGCGTACGTAACAAGAGGAATTATATGAAGAGAGTTATCCAGGGGCAGACTATCGGCGTTAAGAAGTAGGTATTCTATCAAATTCTACTTTTTTCATTTCTAACTCAATACGTCTGAGTATATTGTTCCTCAACGTTCCACGGTCTCCATGGTTTCCGTGCCTTCTTTTCTGAGTACTGTGACTGATAACGTTGGTATGTTTCAGGTGTAAGATTTGATGCCGCAGCAGGGGAGATTTTCAACAGAATTGAAACATCACCAACCACTCGTTCTGCTAGTGATTCGAGATGCTCCTTCTTCAATATGCCTGGATTTGGTTTCATGGTTTTGTAATCTTGGAGAAGTTCATCTATCACCTGTTGTTGCTCGGCAAGTTTTCTCATGTATCTCCAGATTCGATATTCAGACCCGATTTGTCCAAGCTGATTCCGGATATTCCTGCTCACAAGACCCGATTTGAAATGAGGGGATAGAACAGTTCGAAACACTCCCTTTGGATGGGAGATGACGTCAACACCTAGTTTGGTTATGATTTGGTCTTCTAACGTACCTAAAGTTACGAGCTGTCCAGGGTCTTCAATCCCGAGAACCTGAAAGATTGAATCGGATATTGGAACATTCGACCAATCCATGTACTGTTGTTTCGCTCGAAGTACCATTGCTTGCATAAGAGTCTTGAAACCGATAAAAGGGCGTAGGAATGATCCTGTGGTCTTCTTCTTGATGATTGTTTTGTCCATCTTGAATACAGTTTCTCGGTAAGGTTCTATCTCAATCCATTCACTACCCACAGCTCCTTCTTCCACAAGCCAATACACATGAATTCCGTGCAATCCACTAAATTTGATTGCGGGAGAGGGCCATTGAAGCTGAGCCCCCAGTTGTAGGACTGCGTCAACAAGAGCACACTCTAGGGACCATGTAGTTTCAGGACCCAGTAGAGATTGTAGCATCCATCGAGCATCAAGGTCGATACATACTTTTCCGACTTCACCTTTCTTGGTTTCACAGGAGCTGTAGAAAGCATAGAATTCCTTCTCTTCAACAAGGTTGATGATATCGGAGGGTTTGTCAACCGACAGATGCTTCTTTGAACCTTTATCGTAAAGATAGCGCCTGACTGTTTTTTCTCCCCGTTGTGCTTTGTCCGCCATCATGTAGAAACCCTTGCATTCTTCAACCAGTAGTTCAGCAACACCAGGGGTGTGGAAGTATTCAACGGCTTCAGCTCGATTTTCTTTTCGCAACCATTGTTTCCATGGGACTTTCTCACCCAGTCCTCGATGGACTATTACATCTTTGGGATTTGGGGGAACGGTTGCCCATGTGGTCAGACTAGCACTTTCAGCATATTGAAACCAATCAGGTGTGATCATCTTGAGAAGAACTCGTAGTACTATCATCGTGGACTTGAAAGACTCCCGACATGGAATAGATACCTCAATTGACTGAAGAAACTGATTTTTCCCCGATTGTACCGTTGTTGTGATTCTATGAGGTAATGTACTATAAGCAAAATCTAGAATATTGAACATGTTAGACCTGGGATTCGTGATAGTCCATTCAGTATCGCTGAACCGTTTGTGTATCTTTTCTGTCAATTTCTCCGCATGATGATTCCATCGATAGTTGGTGTCTTCTAGCATGTTCAAATCAGGATAGACTAGATCCAAAGTGCAGCTTACAAACCCATCAATATGATTCTTAGATGCAAAGTCAGTAAGCACGGTTAGTGCATTATCTACTAGAGAATCAAAGTCAATTAGATAATCGAGCTGGTTGATGTCATAGGTTCGTGTCGTTCTGTAGGTCATCAGAATCGTGTCCAGTCCATGTGTTCAGAAGGCTAGAAATTCTAAGCATTACTGGTTACAGCGATTGTCAATATACGCCCCTATAATTGAAAAACAATACTTTCGGATAAGCCCCTGAGCCATGACTATGTATAGGACCTTAATAAGACCGAATGCGCGTAATTATGGAGTTCGTGAGTTTTTTTCAATGCTAATCGATACATGATTTTGGTATACAAATTATGTCAAACGGCAGTTCTAAGGAACTGTACGCGATGGAAACCTCTTGACGATGCCGGGACTCACAATTTCACCAAGTGGGGAGATGGTGTTGATATGTCCCTCTTGTCACAAGGCATTCGTTGTTCAAGTTTGACTGGATTGACCGTATGATAATAAGTCACCAGCACCACAAGTGAATCATGACCAGAAGGAATCACCTCTATGGGATTGCTGGAGTAGATGAGGCAGGTAGAGGTCCGATGATTGGTCCTATGGTCATTTGTGGAGTGTTGCTAGATCCAGATGTGATTCCTAGGTTGGAGGAAATTGGTGCAAAGGACTCGAAGAGATTGTCACCTTCACGACGTCTATCTTTGAGTAAGAAAATTGAGAAACTAGCTGATAAGATTGAAATTAGGTCTGTTTCTGCTGAGGATATTGACCGACTCAGAAAGCGTACTACGCTGAATGAAATCGAGGTGGCAGAATTCGTTTCAGTGGTCAAGTCGTTGAACCCGCGGGAAGTATACCTTGACGCTGCTGATGTCAACGCAGAGCGTTTTGGAAACAAAATCGGTGAACTAAGCGGTCTTGCCGCGAGAGGTTCCGTAATTGTATCAGAACATAAAGCGGACTCAAAGTACCCCATTGTATCTGCCGCATCAATTCTCGCTAAGGTTGAGCGAGACCGAATCATTGATGAAATGCATCAAGAGTTTGGTGATTTTGGATCCGGTTATCCCTCTGATCCAAAAACCATTGGATTTGTGAGAGATCTAATCCAGAATAGCCGCAAGTTACCTCCCATCATCCGAAAAAGCTGGGATTCTGTTAGAAAGATTCGTGAGTCTGTAGAACAATCCACACTTGACTCGGTTTGAACTATTGATTTGATCGCTCCTCAATTATTTTCTTGAGCTCGCGAGGTTTTTCTATCTGAGCCAGTTCAAGCTGTCTAATTACAGGAATATCTGATACGCTTTCATCAGCTTGGCCTTCTTCAACTATAATCACTGCGTTTGATTCAGTGACTTTTGATACACTCTTCAATATCTCCACACGTTTCTTCAAAGACCAACTCGTAATCGATCCAACTCCAGACATCAGAGGAGGTCCTTCTTTCTTTGCTGCAACATGAAATGGGGCTCTATCAGTCCAAAGGACACGCATACCCAACCTCTCAAAAAAGTGGTTCACACGGACTTCTAAATCTGGAATATCCTGTGACTGACCTGTTTTCTGCAGAGTCTTTTCAGCAACACGTTCATGTAACAAATCAATAGGAATTATCAAGTCCGTTTCAAGTACCTTCTCCAGTCTTTCAGCAGTATCAGTGCTAACGCCTATGTGTTCGTAATCATTTTCATACGCCAAAACAGCTCTAGCGGAAACTTGCACACATTCAGCCAGCTCGCCCGTAGTCATTTTGTGTTCGAGTCTTGCTTGTCGAAGCTTGTCTCCATCAATCGCGACAAAACGACCTCCTTTCTGACTGAACTCTCTAGGCATTCTTTCTTCTGCAATCATACTCTGAAAACTAGGAGGGGCGATGGTGGATACTCCATACCTCTTATACACAACACCAGAATCTAATTTTCCCTTCCTTGTTTTTTGTCCAATGACAAGAGGTGTTGCATTAAAGAAATGAGCAATGAGCTGTAAAGCCATCGCGTCTTGGCTCGTGAGTACATCGATGTTTGCCAAGACCTTGACAAGAATCAGTTTTTCACCTTTCCGGGCAACCAGATCAAAGCAGCTAGGTCTCACATCACATTTAGATGAGAGCCTAAACCCAGCATCCTCTAACTGAGAAACCAGTTCTTGAGTTAGCTGGGAACGTGCTTTTGTCAACTTAGACGCCAATTACTTTTCAGTCTTGAACCTTTTTCAGCCTATCTAATAACGAAAATCGCTCAAATTCTGGTATTTGGTATTTCATTTTCTTTTGTGGACATCGCAATACCAATACTGGTCGTAGAGGGCAGTTTCCGTCTCAACACTTGGACTTGTGGTTTCGCTAGTCTCTCAACAGGTTTCCAGTTCTCAATATTTTCCCATTCTAGGTCAACATATCCTATAATTCGAAAAATCATAAACAGTTCTACTTTGTTGCCAGCTATGGTATATATTCCTACTCCGTAGTCCAACCTTCGCAGTAAGACAATAGGAAGACGAACATCATCATGGAACCTTGAGGGAACCTCTGCTGCTAGTTCTTCAAGCTCATCTTTTCTGAATACCGATACATTGCTATCTCGCGTTCTAAATTGGGGCGAGTCAGTTTCAAGTAACTCTGACAAGGGATGTCTTGATTCGGGAAGATGGTCATTGAGAGTATCGATATCTCGTTCAATCATCTTTTCGATGAAGGGACTCACTTCAGGTCCTCCGAAACTCTGCACACAATGAATCGATGGTCTTTCTCAAGGGGATTGAGGTCTATGTTGTCCACAATCTGCAGACCCAAATTATCCAATGTTGCGATTTCTTTGCTGTAGATCTCATCAAGACTTGATGTGGAATCAATACTTCGAGCTTTGATTGCCAACATACCCCAAGCTCCGAAGGAACAAAAGGTTTTGAGGTTCTCGTACAAAATATCTGCCTGGTTGGGTTGTGCAACATCCTGATAGACCACCTCAATCGGTCCAGCAACTACAGAAGCATATCTTGTAGGGTGTCTAGCATCTTCAACAATGGGCATGATGTTGCTGCGAGCTGCAGCTAAATGAATGAGGTCACGTGCAGTTCGTTCTGAGAATTCAACAGCGTAGATTGTACCCTTATCACCTACAATATCAGAACAATGACTGACAGTTGTACCTGATGCAGCTCCAAGGTAGAGAATCTTTGAACCAGGTTGGATTGGCATCTCTGAGAGCCCACTTTTTATCGCCGCAGAAAGTTTTGATCTTCTAGTGGACCATATCCGATATTCATTGTCATCCAGAGTGATTAATTTCTCACCATAGACACGTATTCCTGGTGTTAGTGATTGTGTGCAAAGCGAAGTGCGGTCCTTGTCTTTGAGTGAATAGACTCCTTGGAATTTGTATTGAGACACATTCATCGTTGACGACCTCCTCCACGTCTTCTGTCGGGACGTCCGCTTCCTCTCCCATACTGCTTCTTTGGTGCGGGCTTAGGTCTGGGTTTTGGTGGTGGAGCCTCAGGATTTTGTCGTTTAATTTCCTCAACTCTTGTAAGGAATTCCTCACGTAGTTTCTCACCCATATTCTTGTCAGAATACGCGTCAACGCGTGAGGCAATAGATAACTTTCCTGCTAATGATCTTGCGATTTTCCCTCTCTGCCAATATGGGGCAGTATGGACTTCAGCGACTCTATAGATGATTCCATGTTTTGGTGGATCCGAACCTGTTTTTATGCTCCTGAAGAGCGCTTTTTCAGCCCCAAACACTTGGACTGTACTAGATGGTTTTTGTGCGAGTCCTTTTAGAGACCCAGCCAGACTAATCAATCGTGCCCCAATCAATGGACCAGCAAGGGCACTGAGATTTGGTGCTATGGTGGACATCATTGATGTAATGTACTCCTCAAGATCAGTTCTCATTAGATAGAGATCATCGACAGTCTTTGCGAGACCGCCAATCACTGAAAGGTCAGATTCAGCGAATTCAGCACCGATATCACCTGTAAGTGCGCTCATAATCTGCTCTGCCACACCTGGAGGAACACCTACTGATTCAAGGCATTCTTTGGTGGTTTTTGTTTTCCCGGTGCAATTGTTCAATATACTTGCATACTGCTCTTGGTCCTCAATTAACCGAGTCAAAGATGGATGATGTAAAGAGTACCACTCACGAAGACGCATGATGAGCACGTTTATCGACTTGTCAACTTCATCCACTGCATCAATGGCATTTTTCACAAGGAGGTCCTTTTCCTCACTTGCCGAGCGTACTTTGCTCTTTGCCAACCTGATTGAAACATCACGTCTGAATGTTGCGATATCATCCGTTGAAGGAACTATCCCTTCCTTGATCAGATAGTCATCTTGACCATCTCTGAACCATCGCGGTGCAGCACCTGCCTCTACGCGAATCTTTAGGTCTTTGACTTGTGACAATGCTCTTGCGAACATGGGATCTTCAACTACTACATCAGCTCCCAGAACGCTTTTCGCAACTGCTTCTAATAGGTCAGTAGTCACCTCATCATTTACAGCCATCAAACTAGTTGCTGCAACGTCTGCATCTGGATAGAACAGGTGTTTCGTAGTCACTTTGCCTTTGTCATCAAGAACAAAAACTCCGAACACAGTAAGCGAGAGATATGTTGACACCTTGAATCCTTCCTAGTGAACTCTGTTACCTGAAAATGTTGAATATCGGATAAGGTTAACTGAAGGATACACAAAATCTCTCTTGATGAGCTTTTCCTCTCTAATACCCTTCCTTACAACTCATGGAATATCAATTGTATGAGTTCATATGCTTGCATCATTATAGAGCATTATGATAGGACTAGGTGAGTGGACTAGAACCATGGACATGGTTCAAAGTGTGCGACCGAAAGCCTGAAGGAAATCTTCCAAAGGGAAGTCCTCACTCTCCAAGAAAGGATTCATATCAGATTCCGGAGAGTCCGCGGCTGTTCACTTTGTCGGATCGAATCTCGCAAGTTTCAGTGATGAAACTAGTGAGGGTGATAATGACCCCGCTGTGGTAAGAACTGTGGAAAAGCTCTCTGTGGCTGGAAATGATGCTCCAGTCAAAGAACAGGAGAAAGAAACCAGGTCTGAGGGAGGGATTCCATCTCAATGATGTCAGACAATGCTCTTGCTAATCTTGATATCTCTTGGATTTCGAGAGGTGGTGACGCTGGCAGGAGAAGGGTGGAACACAGAGGTTTCTTGTTTTTGAGGTTCACATATACCGAAATCTAAGAAACAGGTCAGAAATCTGTTGACATGGTTCCATTTAGCTTATTACTGATTGTCATTTAGTTCGAACAAGGTGAATAATTGAAGATTCAGGGTTACTGGCTTGCATCAGGAGTCTTAGGAGTCACAGCATCCACAATGGCCCGTGTGATTGAGTCCGGTGCTGATGCAGTGGTCACGAAATCAATAGGACCAAGCCCCAGAAAAGGCCATCCGGGACCTGTGCTAACATCTTCTCATGGGGGACTCCTAAATGCTGTGGGTCTTACCAATCCAGGAATTGATGCTTTTAGTGATGAGATGGACTTGTTGAGAAGAAAGAATGTACCAGTAGTACTCAGTATCTTTGGAAACACAATCCAAGAGATCTCTGAAGTAGCAAGAAAAGGCGAGGTTATGAAACCACAGGCTATAGAGCTGAATCTCTCCTGTCCCCATGCAGAGATTAGTCAGATAGCACACAATCCAGAGCTGACTCATAAATTTGTGAGTGCTGTCAAAGAAATCGTGGATTGCCCAGTCTATGCTAAACTCACCCCAAATGCTGCGGATATTGTGGCAGTTGGCAAGGCTGCAGAGGAAGCTGGTGCAGATGCAGTGGTTGCAATAAACACCGTTCGAGGAATGAAGATAGATATCAATCAGATGCGCCCGATCTTAGGCAATAAGGTCGGGGGGTTATCTGGTGCTCCGATCTTTCCTGTTGCGGTCAGATGTGTGTACGATCTGAGTCAAACACTAAGTATCCCTATTATCGGTGTGGGAGGTGTTTCGAACTGGCAGGATGCTGTAGAGATGCATCTTGCAGGGGCTAGTGCTATACAGGTTGGTAGCGCATTGATTGAGGGGCTTGATGTTTTCTCAAAAATCAAGGTTGGTGTGAACAACTATCTGAAAGAGATGAACTATTCCAACACATCTGAGATTGTGGGTATGGCTTGGAGGTCCAACAGATGACTGTTGACAGGCTGATGGGCAATCAAGGTTCTGTACAGGTTTCTAAGATAATCATGGAAACTGATACAGTACGTACAATTCTATTCAAAATACCTAATATTGATTTCAAAGTGGCACCAGGACAGTTCTTGATGGTCTGGATTCCCGGAGTTGATGAAATACCTATGAGTGTTTCATTGTGGAATCCGCCAAATGTCGGGATTACAGTTCTCCCGATCGGTAAGGCAACAACATCATTGTCTTCTCTACAATCGAATGATTGGATTGGTATCAGAGGGCCTTTTGGATCAGCATTCACATTAGAATCAGAGAGAGCCCTGGTTGTGGGTGGCGGTATTGGAATGGCTCCATTGAGACCGTTGGTCTATAAATTACGTGAGAAAGGTGTCGATGTGACCCTGTTGATTGCAGCTAAGAGTAAGCAGGAACTCGTATTTCTTGAAGAGTTTTCCAAATTGTCAGAAAGAAGATTCACTCTCAAGACATCAACAGATGATGGTTCCTCAGGATTCAAGGGATTTGCGACAAACGCGGTGACTGAGGATTTGGACATTCAGGATTATGACACTGTGTATACGTGTGGTCCTGAGCTTATGATGTCAGGTCTCTATGAGATTCTCAAAAGTCTTGATGTGAAGTTTCAAGTGTCTCTTGAACGGTTTATGAAGTGTGGTAATGGTATTTGTGGAACGTGTGCGATGGATTCAACAGGAACACTGGTCTGTGTCGATGGACCTGTATACACAGGAAACCAATTAGAAGAAATCACAGAATTTGGAAAGTATCATCGTGATTCAATGGGTCTGAAGAGGCCATTTTGAAAAACTGGGCATGGCGGATGAGCGATAGCTAGTCCAAATGATTTGTTGGTCATAAATACATGAATATGAGAGATGGTGGGGACGGGGAGAGTTTCCAGTTATGTGCGAATGCACATTACTTTTTGAACTCCCGATCGACGAGTGTCTTCGTGCAACGGGTAGATATTGACCCCGTGTCTTCAGGACTCGAATTGAGCCCAGATCTGGAGCCCGTTACCATACCTGACTAGGCCACGTCCCCGGTGTTGATTTCTGATGACCAGCGGGTGCGCAAATGACGGAATCGATATGAACCTTTCGTCAGATATAGTGTTTCCAGCTCTTGAATTTGGATGCTAATTACACAAGATGTTGTGATTTTGCCAAATAAAGGGCACCAAATTGAATTCATGTCGATTGTATGTTTTGATAGTTTTATTCATTACTTGATATCTGACTAATCAATCAATGTTCTGGTAGTAAGATTAGGTGTTTGCTTGTCACAATATAATAGTGATAAAACAATGACACCCAATGATAGAGTAGGCGAACCAGAACCTTGGTTCCGTTAATGAAACATCATTCAAATTATCAGTCATAGACTGTAATTTAAAGACTATATCGTCCCACATATGGGACGACCTTGTTTTTTTTTGTTGCGATCTTGGTCAAATATAACCCTTAATCTTGTGAAAGTAATTCTAAAATGTTTAACCTTGTCAATAAAGATGCACATTCTTGGAAACATTCGAATGAACTCATTAATGGTTTGTCAAAGAGTAATGCTTAAAACCAAACATGGAAACCCATCGTCTTGATGGCGGCCATAGGGAGTCGGGTAACACCTGATCTCAGCCGAACTCAGAAGTTAAGGCGACTTCCGTCATGGGAAATGTGCGCTGCGCGAGCGCGTGACAAGCCCATGAGCTGCCACATTCTTCTTCTTCGATATCTCATAAAAAATGTAGAGATAGAAGTCATTAAAAGACTAACAAACGACACCGAGCTTGATATAGATGCAGCTCGGTGAAACAAGCGAATTAGGTGTTCTACTCAACATCGGTTTCTTCGCATTCATAATACTATTCAGTCTCTATGGAGCAAAGTTCCAAATCTGGCAGTACCTGAAGCAGATTGAAGCAGGACTGCACGAGTTCAAGCGAATGTTCATTGAATCGAGACAGATTGCTATTGACACATTCAAAGAATTTGGTAGGTCAGAGGAGGAAGTAGCAAAGGATCTTGATAGATGGATGGATTACTTTACAATCATGCCTGTTAGTCTAGATCCAGCAGGAATTCTCAAGAGACTCGATCACCTTCTTGACGAACGCAGAGATAGGTTCCAAGAGTTTGTAGAAGAAGTGGCTCCAGAGTCTGGTGAAGGAATGAATCAGAACCTAGAGAACACATTGGAGGTCACTCAGGTTCTTGGGCTCATCTACAGAGTTGTCAGACACTTCTACATACTTGGAAAGAAGACTGGTAGCCAGATTATGATTATGCAGATTCAGATGCAACTGCCAGATTTACTGAGACTGGCAAAAGCATACTATGATGCTCTGGACGCATTCTCAAAGGGTAAGCCGATAGGAGATGGAATTGGCCCACTTATTGTTACTAAGTTTGCTAGAGAATACGGTGCAACTCCCGAGAGTTACAACCAAGAGATTGCCCGTGAAGTTGGATACTACAAGGTTGAAGCCGAGGGAAGAACTGTCTATGCAATGAGAGCGACCGGTCCAGGAGGCACAGTGGGAAAACCCGGATTAGGTGTAAAGAAGCTCGTAGACAAATATGGCGATAAAGTGACCCGAATAATCACAATTGATGCTGCATTGAAACTCGAAGGTGAAGAGATGGGACGTGTTTCAGAGGGAACTGGTGCCGCCATAGGTGATCTAGGACCTGAAAAACACGCAATGGAACAATCAGCAACAGAACGCGGAATCGGCATTGAGGCCATTGTCATCAAGGAGGATGAGGCTGCAGCCGTAGGTGTGATGGACAAACGTGTCTTAGATTCAGTGCCAGAAGTGATTGAGCGTATTAAGGCATCAATACTCAAACGTACTAAACCCGGCGACAGTGTGATTCTCGCGGGGATTGGAAACACAATAGGTATCGGTCTATGAGGTGTTGTTGATGGGATTAGCTAGTAGAATTATTGGACTTGCCATTGCTGCAGCGGGATTCTTCATTCTCTGGGTCGGTATTGGAACAAATGATTCGTTATCTATTGTCTGGTCATTTGTAGGGATGTTCGTGATGGCAATGGGCTTTGCAATGCTGACATCAAGAAGTAAGCAGAGGGAAAAGAAACCTCCACCACCAACAGTCACAGAAATCAGATGTAACAGCTGTGATTTCAAAGAGATTCGTGACTTCCAAAAAGGAGAATACATCTTGAAACCAGTCGAGGTTACTTGTCCTAAATGTCAGAGTGCTATGACTATTGAAGGCATATACATTGTTCGAGAAGAGCCGGATGAAAAGTACAACATCTAGTCTTGTTTTGTCAGGACAATGGGACCGTTCTCTGAAATGAAGACTGTGTGTTCAGACTGACTCACAGGACGGTTCTTTTTCTCGATTTGTATTGGAAAACCACGAATTGCTGTCTCCTTGAGCAGAATTTTAATTTCTTTGATGATGTCTATAGCATTGTCACCAGTACCAATCCAACGCAAAGCAAAAGGAAAGGGGCCATATTGGTCGCGTAGATACTTTCTGAGCTTTTCTGTTGTTCCTTCAAGTGGTTCATCAAGTCCAGTGTTCGCAAAGATGTAGACATACTCGCTATTAATTACAGTTCCTGCACCACTTGTGGCAAAGGGTTCGATAGCATAGTATTCTCCGACCTCTACGATATCAGTAGTTCTTGTTTTTACATTGGGAACATTTTTCCCAGCGTGTAATCTGTTTCTTTGGAGATTGTGACCAGACAGATTCTTGATAGGTCTAAGACCATAATCTTTGATTACTCGCTCTATCTGTATTCCAATTTCTCCCAAATTGGTTCCAGGTTGCATCAATTCCGTAGCTTCTGCTAACGCATCTACAGTAGAAGCAACAAATCCTTCTAAGGTTCCATCAATGTCCACGGTCGACGCTGTATCTGTAATATAGCCATCAACAACCACACCCACATCCAGTTTCACAAGTCCAAACTCTGGAATTTCACTCTTATCACCACGTGGGGATGTACTATGGGCTGCAATGTGATTTATCGAAACATTTAGTGGGAATGCGGGTCGACCACCGTACTCTTTGATCTTGCTCTCTGCAAGGGCACAGATCTTGATGATTCTCTTTCCGGGTTCAATTTCCGTACGTATCTCACTCAACACACGTGCAGCAATTTTTCCCGATTTAATGGCTGAAGGACTTGGACCTTTAGGCACTGAATCACCTAATACAAAAAACCAGTAGGTGCTCTTAAGCGGTTCCATGCACGCTAAGAAGTTTCATCACCACGTCTTGTAGAAACAATCGCCCCATTCTCACCGACAAATAAACTGTGCTCGAATTGAGATACAATTCCATCCTTTCCCTCATATAGGACAGCATAACCATGAATTGCTCCTGATTTCTGAAGCTTTTTGATTGCTGCATCTACATCAATATCTCCACTCTTTGAATGGACCCATCTTGAAGCCCATGGGAGGTTTCCGAATCTCTTGCGAGCAATATTACGGACTCGAAGAGTTTGACTATCAAGCTTCTTCTTGTTCCTTACGTCATTCGAGAAGATGTACGTTTTTGGTCCACTCTTGATAGTACCATTCCCATTAGTGGCAAATGGTTCAATTGCAAAGGTTTCTCCAAGGCGCATCTTTCCAGTCAGTTTCATTCCTATGTTTGGAACATTCTTTCCTGCATGAAGGTTCCAAGGTTTTAGCTGATGTCCTGTGAGCTGATGAACAGGTTTCAGACCAAATCCTTTGATGGTACGTTCAATTTCTTTGCCGACAGCACCAAGTGAAACATCTGGAACCACTGCTTCGATAGCTGCATCCAGGGCTCTTTTCGCAGCCTCTACAAAGTTCTCATAGGACCCATCTAGGTCCACAGTAATTGCGGTGTCAGAGATGTGACCATTCACATGAGCACCTATGTCAATCTTTACGAGGCCTTTGTCAGGAAACTGCTTGGTATCTCCATGGGGACTAGTATAGTGCGCAGCCTCGTTATTGATCGATATATTACACGGAAAAGCAATCCCACTTGCACCAAATTCGAGTATTTTCTTCTCGGCTAGCTGACACATTTTTAGGATTTTCACTCCTGGTCGAACCTCACTACTAACTAGACTCAGTACCCGGGCTGTGATTTTTCCAGATTTCATGAAGTCGGGGTGAGGTTTTACCATGGATTGTCACTATCTCAATCGTTTCATCCATGATGTATTAACTTTCATATTGGGTAGGTTTGGTCCTGTGTAGCACAAAACATAGAAGTAAGTAAGAGTAGGATAAGGTTGGAGACACTGGATTATGAAAGTCACGTTTCTAGGTCATGCATCGTTCAAAATAGAAGAAGATGGACAGATTGTATATGTTGACCCTTGGCTCACTGGTCCAACATCACCAATCACAATAGATGATGTTGACAAAGCCGATATTGTACTAGTCACACACGACCATACCGACCATGGGTTTGTTGAAGGCCGGGAGATATGCAAAAAGACTGGAGCCTATTTTGTAGCGCTCAATGAGCTGGCAAATAAAGCAGGAGAACAGGGTGTTGAGAATATTCACACACTCAATATTGGAGGTAGTGTGAATATCGGAGGAGTTATGGTGACCCTTGTTCAAGCATTTCATTCTGCAGGTACCGGAGCACCGACTGGTTTTGTGGTCAGATTTCCAAGTAGTTCGTTCTACCATGCTGGTGATACAGGTGTCTTTTCATCCATGGAATTACTGGGAGAATTGTACCCAATGGATTTGGTGTTTTTACCTATAGGATCCTACTTCACAGGAGGTATACATCAAATGGAATATGCGGTGAGACTGCTGAAACCTAAAGTTGTAATCCCTATGCATTACAATACATTTCCTGTGATAGAGGCCAACCCTGAGAAGTTCAAGGGCATGGTTGAAACTTCAAGTCCTGGAGTACGTGTTGAGATTCTAGAACCTGGTGATAGCATCGATCTCACATTCTAAGGGACAACGTTTTCATGGAGGAATCGTGAGTCAAACCAATCTATAGGTTTCTGCACTCTGTTTTATTACTCTCGGACTCCGAGATATTCCCATTTGTCGCCAGAGCTCAAGTCTGATATCAATCCACGATTTACCTTCTCTATGAAGACAAACGATGAGTTCCTTTTCCTTATCGCCCATAATTCCAGCTCTTAGAGATTTCTTCATTTGTGCAAGAGATTCTACCTCATTTTCTCTAGTCGACGCATATCTGAAGAATCCTAATTCTGAGCATCTGAATATCGAATTCTTTCTTCTGATATCCACTGAATGCTTTTGTATTGTTGAATGAATGCCAAGTGAATGAAGAAGTGAATTGTAGAAATGTTGGTGATTTTTAGTAGATATTCCAATTATTTCTCCTCCACTTGATGCATAGCCATCACCATCGGCGATTCCTTGAAGAAAGGAAACTCTCAAGTGTTCAGGCATTCTAAGAACCCAATCAGCATCAATTCCATCACGGCTCTTTACCTGATCCTTTCTGACACCCAGAAGTGATTTTCTCATCCAAGTAACAAATGGAGATGAAAATCTGAGTAGATATTGATGTGATATGCGTGTCTCTTCTCCATATTTGTATGGTCGGTCAATTTCCACAATGTCATTAGTATTGACTCCGAGTAATCCAAAGTAGTATCTCGTTGCATTAAGCACGAGCAAACTCCAGTTGTATTTTCTACCTAATGAGATTGTTAATCTGTTGGAGATTTTCTTCGTTCGAAATGTACCATCAGAAAGTGCAAGACCAACAACATACATCAAAGCATCTTCCTGTGAAATTGGTCCTAATCGTTTTTCCCAAGAATGCATGTTTGATCTGTCAATTGGTGAGATTTGAGATAGGACATCCCTCAATTTCTGATAAGTTGAAATCTTCTCAGGAACCTGAATGAACCGACTCATCTTACGACCGTTTCCCATTGTAAGTGGTAGCCATTTCCATCCAAGTCTTGTTTCTTCCAATGGTACTTGCATAGCCATTCGAATAAGTTTGGGAATCCTGTTTTGTTTCAACCAACGTGAAATACTCGATGCGTTTACTCCAAGGTCTTCCGCAAAAGTGGTCACTGACCCTCCCTCTGACATTATATCGAGGAACTGAAAGAAGTTCTTTGCATTCAGTACTCGTTGCTTGTATCCCGGCAGGTTTCGAATCTCAACCCCAAGATAAAGTTGATTCAGCCTTTGGTCCATTATCTGGATATTTGTGACTCCACTGAGTTTCTGATTCATCTCCTCTAGCCACTTCTTAGCCTCCTGAATAGAATACGCATCCATAAGGATATTCTCCAGCCGAGTAAACACGTTTCTGATTGTCCAGTCACGAACAGAGCACTCTGATACTCCAGTTGATTTTGTAAATTTTGAAAGGACTTCTGTACTCACCTTTTCACGATCTACAATGTTTTGAGCAAATTGTAAACGCAATTTTGTACGTTCTAGAAGCTCAGGAAAACTCGGGTTTTGTCTAATTTGGGGAAACTGTGTGTTTATGAGTTCATCAAGCTGTTCCTCATTTGTAACTCTGATACCATGGATGAGAGGAAATTCCATTCCTACTTGTACCATTGCGTGTCTTCCATGACCTCCTCCTGTTCTACGCTCCCATCCTAATACGCCAAATGCATGCTTTACAGAGCATTCTGGAACATTGAGTCGTTTGCTTACTTCTTTCAGAGAAAGACCATCTTCATAGTATAACTTGTACGCTTTCTCTTCGTTGATTGGTTTGTAACTCTTTGATGGTCGGGCCTTCCACCCGTTTCTTTCAAAGGCGTGAGCAATCAATGCATAAGATACGCCAAGGCGGTCGGAGACTTCTCTGATTAACAGTCCGTCTTGGAAGTATATTTTGTGGATATCTTCATCATGTTCAGTGACTGATTGACGGCCTACGCGTCCTTTCCATCCATGTTTCTTGAAAGTCCGATTTGTTGTGGATTTTGATATTCTAAGCTTCTTAGCTACTTCATCGTGACTCAATCCTTCATCAAAATATAATCGGAATGTTTCTTGATCACGGGGAGAAAGAGTTTCTGTCTTGGATTTGTGAATAATCCGTTTGCTTTCATCATCGGATATTAATTTTTGTACGATTGTTTCACACAACTTGTACACCGAGAGTATGTACTGATGGAGATTGATAAGGACCACATCTGGATGAGTGTTAATTGTTCTTAGTTCCTCGATTTGGTCTATCTGATTCCTGTTACTTTCAGAAGGAGTTCCATTAGTACAATCCTACCCATTTCTTTGACACCGCTTTTGAATCCAGATTTCATAGCATCTTTTACTCGATTAATCTTGGATTTAGAAGCCCCAATTATCTCCATTAAACGCTCAATACTACCTAAAAGGTGCTCGAACACCTCCTGTTGTGACTGTTCTTAGATTCTTGCTATCATCCTCGTCATAAATATACACCAAGCCGCCTTGGCAGTAAAGCTTCTCAAACCAAAAAATGTGATTCCAATGCATTATGACATGTTCCCGGTGATTGAAGCAAATCCTGACAAGTTCAAGCACTTAGTATCTGAAACAAATCCAGATACAAAAGTGATCATCATCAAACCTGGAGAATCAACTGAGATCAAGTTCAATAAGGTGGTCGATGCCTGTTACCCTGCACACTAACTCCCAGCATCACAGCATCAGAGATTGCCTCTGGCTCCACTGAGCTGTCTCGTGTCGGGTATTTTGGCATCAACCGGCCCGCCAATGTACGAAACCAGGGTGACCCGCTGTTCATCTAAAGGACAATCATCCCTATCAAGCGAGTCCGTTTTGGCTCATCCTATTGGTGTTTGGCAGGCAAACATTCAGGATGTGACCCGCCCTATGCGCAACACCTCATGGGCATAACCTCAGTGCGCCCTCGAGAACGGGACAAAATGCTCCTGAACAAGAGAAACTGAATCTATTTCGTTATTAGGATTGTCACTTGGCGCGAATCTGTCATTTTCTGTGATTGTTTAGGACATTAGGACACAGATTATATGGTGATAACGACATCTTCAAATACACTGGGGAAACAGCCCCCGTGTACAGCATGGTGGATATAGTCCAACCGTGCTCTGCAAATCATCATATCACAGCGCCACGTGGACCCTGGCTCTAGACCAATAATGAGTCGGTGAGGACACTGCGCAAAGTCTTCGGACGATTATCATTCACAGGATTATCATCACGAGTATCATAGCATATGTTCGGGCATGGGTTAGAGGAGTATCAAAAGAGGTTTCATTCCAAACACAGTCAAGAAGCATAAGCCAGTCAGTCCGTGACAAGACGCAGGAAGGAATCACCTCGGTCTATACGCGAGGAAACCTGGTAGCATAACATAGGAGACGTGTATAGAAATAGGAACAGACTTCGACCAGAGTGCAGCCAAGTACGTCATCCGCGCAAGAATCGAAATTGACGGCGTAATTGACAAGCACGATGTTGTTGGTGCGGTATTTGGTCAGACTGAAGGGTTACTCGGAGAGGATCTTGATCTGCGTGAACTTCAGCGCACTGGTCGTATAGGAAGAATTCAGATTGCTATCAGATCATCAGGTGGAAAGAGTACTGGAGAGATTGTAATTCCAGTTTCACTCAACAAGACTGCCACGGCAATACTTGCTGCAGCTCTAGAAACTGTTGATAGAGTAGGTCCTTGCGCAGCAAAGGTCATTCTTGAGAAACTAGAAGACATTCGCGGTGCAAAGAGAAGGAAAGTCGTCAGCAGAGCAATTAGCATCTTGAAAGGATGGGAGGAGGATATCTCACCAGGCACTGATGAGATAAGGACTGCCGTCACAAGAGGAAGTAAAGTCCCTGTGTCCAAGTTCGGACCGGACAAACTTCCAGCTGGCTCAGATGTAGCTAAAAGCAAAGAGATCATCATTGTAGAAGGTAGGGCTGATGTCATTAACCTGATTAAGTGTGGAATTACCAACACTGTTGCTGTGGAGGGAACTCACGTTCCGAAAAGCATTGCTGACCTCACAAAGAAGAGGGGTAAGAAGGTGATTGCTTTTCTCGATGGCGACAGAGGTGGAGACTTGATATTTAGGGAACTTATGCAAGTAGCAAAAATAGACTACATTGCCCGAGCCCCCGAAGGTAAAGAGGTTGAAGATCTCACTAGACGCGAGGTGACGAAAGCACTCCAAACTCAAATTCCAGCTGCTCAGGCACTTGCTTTAGTCAAAGGAAGAAGGACACGTCCAAGGATACAAAAACGTGTAGAAAAGAAACCCATTCGTACCAAAAGAGAACCAAAGAGAACAACGAGAGCGCCAAAACGAATTGAACGTCGAGCTCCGCCTGCTCGGAGACCTTCACGAAGGGAGCCCAT